>WLWI01000093.1_pt1 | contig 129992 bp, 123 predicted proteins | sample 6701501 | NCBI WGS metagenome assembly WLWI01 (sample SAMN12718690, study PRJNA515312) | sponge metagenome | isolation source: marine sponge | host: Mycale hentscheli | place: New Zealand: South Island, Marlborough, Capsize Point | collected 2014-11-01 | reverse complement strand
GACGTCCATCGCGTTCTTTGAGTTCCGTGTCGAGCAGTTCAACACGCTTAGCAATGACATCCCGAAGTTCGTCAGGCGGCATTTTCAGGAGATTTTCAACGCCTACCATCGCATTCTCAATGATATCTTGCGAGATAGTCTGGGGATCACGATCTCCCGCCCCCGGGAAGCCTACGACGTCAGCGGGCACGGCGGTATCGGCGGTAATTGGCGTATCAGTTTGTTGTTCAGCAAGAGCGGCAGACATACGATTCTCCGAATATGAGTTTCTTTAACCATATGTTTCTATGCATGATCCGTGCCATGAAATGATATATTAAATATCAATGTCTTAAATATATATCTTCAATCAAATTATCAATATATTCCGGTGATATTTGCCGACTGATGCAGTTCCTGCCGGGTATCGTTGTTACCGCCCCTTATAGGTTGGTGTGCGTTTTTCCAAAATACTTGAGACAGCTTCGAGATGGTCCTCCGTCGAGTGACAAATGGCCTGGATCGAGGCGCAATTATCGAGAAAATCGCTAAGGTGAGCGTTTTGGGATTGCCGAAATAATGTTTTGAGCATACGTGCCGTAATGGGTGGCCGGGCGGCGATACTTTCCGCGAGTTCAAGGGTACGCACCATGAGCTGCTCCGGTTCAACACATTCCAGCGCGAGACCTATTTCGGCCGCTTCTGGTCCTTCAACGATGCGACCTGTAAAGGTGAGCTCTGCAGCGCGTTGCATACCGACGCGCCGGGGCAGAATCCACGCCCCACCGTCTCCAGGAATAATGCCGACATTGATAAAAGTTTCACCGAATTTGGCCTGGGTTGAGCAAATTGTGATGTCACAATAGAGGGCAAGGTCGCAGCCTGCCCCGATCGCGGGCCCTTGGACGGCTGATATCGATGGAATGTCCAGGGCATAGAGGGCTTTCGGAATTCGTTGAATTCCTTCGATATAGCCACGTCGAACACCTGCAGTTCCACCGCCGAAAATTCCTTTCTTGTCTTGCATGTCTTTGATGTTACCACCAGCAGAGAAAGCTGTGCCTTCTGCCGACATGACAAAAACCCTTATATCAGGATGAACCTGGACCTTTGCCAACACATCGAGGATTTCATCGGTGAAATCGCGTTCTGAATAAGCATTTCGGATATCATGGCGCGCTAAAATCATATGGCCGACACCATTTTCTAGGGTAAATTTGATATTCTTATATTCGTTTTCAGCCATCGATTTTCTCCTATTTCGGTATAGGGGGATTGTGGACAGCATGTCCAATCCGTCAAGCGAGCGTGTGGTCTTAATCCTGCGACTATTCCGCCCACGGTTCCGTCGCTGGCGGACAGACGTTATTGTTCTGTATGTGTGCAAACAAGACACCTCAAAGTTTTGCCGGTACCGGTGAGGAACTCCTGACCGTTAGCGAGATGTATGGCGCGGACGCAGCTGCGATTTCCAACGGCACTTCCAGTGACGTTTTGATGGAGAACGCCGGACGGGCAGTCGTAAAAGCCATTATTAATAGATGGTCAGCCCGACCCGTCTTAATACTGTGCGGCCCCGGCAATAACGGGGGTGACGGCTTTGTCGTTGCCCGCATACTCGCCGACGCTGGTTGGCCCGTGAAATTGGCTTTGCTTGGTGATGTGAAATCTTTAACAGACGACGCAGCGAAAATGGTGGCTCAATGGAGCGGAGAAATCGAGGGTCTCGACAGGTCGGTGCTAGACGGGGCCGAACTTGTTATTGATGCATTGTTCGGTGCTGGATTAAGCAGAGCCGTCGACGGCGTCGTCGCGACAGTTATCGAAGAGATAAATCGAAAGGCTATCCTATGCGTCGCGGTCGATGTGCCGAGCGGTGTCAATGGAGATACTGGGCAGGTTTTAGGCGCCGCTGCACATTGTACGTTAACCGTCACATTCTTCCGTCAGAAGCCGGCGCATCTGCTTTATCCGGGACGAGAAATTTGCGGTGAGATTGTCGTGGCAGATATTGGAATTGCCGATGAAATTATGCCGGATATCGCACCGATGACGGCTCATAACGCGCCGTCGCTTTGGTTATCTGAGTTACCAAAACCCAGCCATCTTGACCATAAATACACACGCGGATATGCGCTAATTGCAGGCGGCGCCGAAATGACTGGTGCGGCTCGGTTATCAGCTCGGGCTGCCGCTCGTATCGGTGCCGGAATGGTCGGTATAGCTGCCCCAGAGGAAGTCGCTGCAATTTATGCTAATGACGACCCGAGTTTTCTTATCCATCAATTTACCGACATAAGCGAATTTACGATTTTATTGAATGATGAACGTCTAAGTGCGGCGGTGATTGGACCAGGCACGGGCGTCAATCAGATGACGAGCGAAATGGCTTTGGCGGCTCTGGTGTCAAGAAAGGCGGTTGTCCTTGATGCAGATGCATTGACGGTTTTTGGTGATCGTCGCGAGAAATTGTATGAAGCAATTAGAGGCAGCAAACACGTTGTCATGACCCCGCATGAAGGCGAATTTCTGCGTTTATTTGATTTTACGGGGGATAAGCTTAATCGGTGTCGTGCCGCTGCTCGAAAAAGCGGCGCAGTAATTTTATTGAAGGGGCCAGATACCGTGATTGCCGCGCCGGATGGTCGCGCGGTGATTAACGGCAATGCACCGCCGACGTTGGCAACCGCAGGGGCTGGAGATGTTCTAGCAGGACTAATTGCGGGGTTGATGGCGCAAGGAATGGAAGCGTTCTATGCGACGTCCGCGGCCTGCTGGATCCATGGAGAGGCTGCGAGCAATTTTGGCCCTGGTCTTATTGCCAGTGACTTACCAAAGTGTATCCCCGCTATATTAAAAAAATTAGAACGCATATCTTGCACCTAACAGGTGGTTTATGAATGGTGATGAATTGGGGTATCTTTTTCCTCTGTGGAAAACCCTGATTTTCTATTTGTAACAATCACTTGAACATAGACTCTTCATGAGCTATTAACCTCGTTTTGCTAGATTCGGGGATTGGATAAATCAGTCTCGTAGCAGGAACGATGGTGTCGGCATGACCTGGCAAAGCGAAGATAAAGGCAGAAGGCTTGCGAGCATGTTTTTTAAGCGTGGGCGCGCGCTCGAATATGTTCGTCCTGGTTCGACATTTCAGCGCGTTCATGATGATGAACTGGTTGAGACTGCTGAGGTAGAATCGGTCGGCACCGATGCTTATGGAATCCCGCATGTTAAGTTTAAAGTGAGCTTTTCGCGTCCCAATCGGTTTAGCTACGATGAGGGAAGCCGAATGCTTGCATTACGCAGTTTCGCTGATCGTTATAGAGAACGGGTTATGGCGTAATTGCTGTAATTTTAAGTGTGCTGAGCCGCGGCATCTGTGTCGCGGTTTTTTTATGTCTTGTCACGTCTGTGTTTTCATCCTCAATAACTGTGTTATAAGGCACGCCGCTGCCGGTATCGGAGATAGAATTTTCTGTTTCAGCGCGGGCGTGGTGGAATTGGTAGACACGCCAGATTTAGGTTCTGGTGGCGAAAGCCGTGGGGGTTCAAGTCCCTCCGCCCGTACCACATATTAGCGACGCCGGTGGCGCGGTCTTACTTAAGGCAGATGCGATTATGTCTGCAGAAAATGTGCAAGGAAGTCGATGCAAGTAACAGAAACCAGCGCCGAAGGGCTCAAACGTGAATTTACCGTGGTCGTGCCCGCAAATGATGTTGAGGCAAAACTCGTCACCCGGCTCGGAGAAATTGGCGCAACCGTAACCATTCCTGGTTTCAGACCTGGCAAAGTCCCAGCCGCTTTACTGCGCAAACGATATGGTGAAGCAGTGCGGGGGGAAGTGCTGGAACAGACCATCAACGAAAGCTGGCAACAGGCTTTAACGGATGAAGGTTTAAAGCCGGCGTCTGAGCCGAAGGTTGAGATTGTCACTTTTGAAGAGGGGACTGATCTTGAGTACAAGCTCAATGTTGAGCTCATGCCAGAGATTAAGCCAGTTGATTTTGCGACGCTTAAACTTGAACGCAAGGTCGTGAAAGTTAGCGACGCGGAGATCGATCAGACATTACAACGACTGGCGGAAAGCCGAAAAAACTTTGAACCGATTAGTGGTAAGCGCGCTTCAAAAGATGGCGATCAAGTCGTCGTTGATTTTAAAGGAACGGTTGGCGGAGAAGAGTTTGCTGGTGGTTCGATGACGGACTTTGAATTGGAACTCGGCGCCGGCGGTTTTCTTCCAGGTTTCGAAGAACAAATTTCTGGTACGAAAGCTGGGGATAATAAGGAAGTCAAAGTGTCGATGCCTGAAGATCATCCGAATGATGAGCTGAAAGGCAAGGAACTCGTTTTTGATGTCACAGTCAAAGAGATCCGTGAAGCTACGCCAGTCACCGTCGATGACGAGTTGGCAAAAGCTAACGGGATGGAAGATCTTGATGCCTTAAAAGCAGCGGTTAGTGAAGAACTTGGGCGTGAATACGGTCAACTCTCTAGGGCCCATCTGAAACGCGGTCTCCTTGACGAATTATCTGATGCGCATGATTTCGAGTTACCAGAGGGCATTCTCGATGGAGAGTTTGACGCAATTTGGCAGCAGGTAATGGATGCCAAAGAGCGTGATGCTTTAGACGAGGATGATAAGGCGAAAAGTGATGACGAACTGAAAGAACGTTATCGCGAAATTGCTTCTCGGCGAGTCCGGCTTGGATTGTTGATTTCTGAGGTAGGGCAATCAAATAATATTACGGTCACGCAAGATGATTTGAATAAGGCAATGCAGGCCGAAGCAGCCCGGTTACCGGGGCATGAAGCGCGAGTTTTCGAATATTACCAAAATAACCCGGAAGCGATGCAGGAGCTGCAAGCCCCTATTTTTGAAGACAAGGTGGTTGATTTTATTGTCGAGATGGCCACCGTTACTGAAGTTGAAACTACAATAGAAGAACTTTCGCGCGATCCAGATGAAGCAGCGGAAGAAACAGGTGGCGGCAAAAAGAAGAAGAGCAGTTCAAAGGCGAAATCGAAATCCAAGGCGAAGCGTGCAAGCGCGAAAGCCGCTGATAAAAAGTGAACGAAATGGACGAGTTTAACATGAATGCACCGCAGATGAACGCTCTGGTTCCAATGGTCGTTGAGCAGACGAACCGGGGAGAGCGCGCCTATGACATCTATTCACGGCTTCTAAAGGAAAGAATTATTTTTCTCACAGGCCCAGTAGATGACCATGTGTCTAGCTTAATCTGTGCTCAGCTGATGTATCTTGAATCTGAAAATCCCTCGAAAGACATTTCGTTTTATATCAATTCACCGGGCGGGATCGTGACCGCTGGTCTCGCGATTTATGATACGATGAATTACATTCGGCCGGATATTTCGACAGTGTGTTTTGGCCAGGCTGCCTCAATGGGGTCGCTTTTGCTTACAGGCGGAACCAAGGGAAAGAGATACGGCTTGCCCCATTCTCGCATTATGATTCATCAACCGTCTGGCGGTTTTCAGGGACAGGCGACAGATATCGATATACATGCTCGTGAAATTTTGAATTTGCGAGCCCGTTTAAATGAGATTTATGTCAATCACACTGGACAGACGATAGACGTGATCGAACAACGAATGGACCGGGATAGCTTCCTTTCACCGGAAGAAGCGAAGGAATTTGGTCTTATCGATGATGTTGTCGATTCAAGGGCAGAAATCACTCCCGAAGAATCTGACGACAAATAGGACCGTATTAACCGATTATTGAATTCTGTCTGGTGACCTAGGAGCCTTAAGAGTGTTTCGTATGGGAATCGCATGACGCATTACGAGTTTAGTGTAGAAAACACTAGGAAATCTCCCAAGTTTTGCGGATGGACGCTTGCGAATAGCTTCGCTAACATAATCCTGTGATACCGAGTTCAATGGAGTATCGATGACCAAGTCTGGTAATGGAGACGCAAAAAACGTCCTTTATTGTTCGTTTTGCGGAAAGAGTCAGCACGAAGTCCGAAAGCTCATAGCTGGGCCGACAGTTTTCATCTGTGACGAATGTGTCGAACTCTGCATGGATATCATCCGTGAAGAGCACAAGACGACATTGGTGAAATCCCGCGATGGGGTTCCGACACCTGCGGATATTTGTTCAGTCCTCGATGATTATGTAATTGGTCAATATTACGCTAAACGGGTTCTATCTGTTGCGGTGCATAATCACTACAAACGCTTATCACATAGCAGTAAAAATGACGAAGTTGAGCTGGCAAAATCCAACATCATACTAATTGGGCCAACAGGTTGCGGTAAGACGCTCCTAGCGCAAACGCTTGCCCGCATCCTCGATGTGCCTTTTACGATGGCAGATGCCACGACACTAACGGAAGCTGGTTATGTTGGTGAAGATGTCGAAAACATTATTCTCAAGTTGCTGCAAGCTGCGGACTATAATGTTGAGCGGGCTCAACGCGGCATCGTCTATATAGATGAAGTCGATAAGATTTCGCGGAAATCGGATAATCCATCGATAACTCGTGACGTTTCAGGAGAAGGTGTTCAGCAGGCATTGCTGAAGATTATGGAAGGGACTGTTGCGAGCGTTCCCCCACAGGGTGGACGTAAACATCCACAGCAGGAATTCCTTCAAGTTGATACCACGAACATATTGTTTATTTGCGGTGGTGCTTTCGCCGGTCTTGAGAAAATTATCGGATCGCGCGGCAAAGGCAGCTCAATTGGTATAGGCGCTGATGTGACAGGGCCTGATGAACGTAAAACCGGGGAAATCTTGAGAGAGATCGAACCAGAAGATTTATTGAAATTTGGTCTTATTCCGGAGTTTGTCGGTCGGTTGCCAGTCATTGCAACACTCGAAGAGTTGGAAGAAGAGGCACTGGTTGAAATTTTGGTGAAACCCAAGAACGCCCTTGTAAAGCAATACTCAACTTTATTCGAAATGGAAGAAGTTGCTTTGACCTTTGCCGATGATGCCTTGCATTCGATCGCGAAGAAAGCCATCGAACGCAAAACCGGTGCTCGAGGGCTTAGATCCATTCTTGAAGCGATTTTGCTCGATACGATGTACGAATTGCCAGGTTTTGAAGGTATTGAAGAAGTTGCTATCAGTGGCGAAGTCGTCGAAGGCAGAGCTAAGCCGCTCTACATTTATTCTGATCGTCGTGAGGATTTGGGAACGAGCGCTTGAGAACGTGGTTGATTTCCAGATCGTACAACGCCATCTAACCGTTAGATTATTTCATTGGTCGTCGGTGGCAACGCCGACATAGTTTTAGAGTAAGAGGTATTATGCCGGAGTTGGCCCAAGGTTCAATTTTCCCCGTCTTGCCCTTGCGCGATATTGTGGTTTTCCCCCACATGATCGTGCCGCTTTTTGTAGGTCGCGAGAAGTCAGTTCGCGCCCTCGAAGACGTTATGAAGGACGATAAGCAAATATTGCTCGTCACCCAAAAAAATGCGGGCGATGACGATCCGAAACCCGACGATATATACACAGTTGGGACGGTTGGCACCGTTCTTCAACTCTTGAAGCTACCGGACGGCACAGTCAAAGTGCTTGTCGAAGGTACTCAGCGCGCCATGATTTCCGGTTTCTCGGATAATGAAGAGTTTTTTGAGGCGACCGCTGAACTACTGCCTGATTCAGATGATAATCCGGAAGAGCATGAAGCGCTTGCCCGTTCGGTGATTTCTCAATTTGAGCAATATATAAAGCTCAACAAGAAGATACCACCCGAGGTCCTGGTATCTCTCAATCAGATAGAGGAATCCAGCAAGCTTGCTGACACTGTAGCCTCTCATCTTGCTTTGAAGATTTCCGAAAAACAGGAACTTCTTGAGCTATCTACGATTACTGAACGACTTGAACGAGAATACTCACTGATGGAAGCTGAGATTGGTGTTCTCCAAGTTGAAAAGCGGATCCGCAATCGAGTCAAGCGACAGATGGAGAAGACCCAACGCGAGTACTATTTGAATGAGCAGATGAAGGCCATTCAGAAGGAACTTGGCGAAGGCGAAGATGGTCGAGATGAAGCAGGTGAGATCGAAGAAAAGATCGAAAAGACCAAACTGAGCAAGGAAGCCAAAGAGAAGGCAACCGCGGAACTCAAGAAGATGCGGGCAATGAGTCCAATGTCTGCGGAAGCGACAGTCGTCCGGAATTATCTCGATTGGATTCTGAGTATTCCTTGGAAAGAGCGCAGCCGGGTCAAGAAGGACCTGAAGTTTGCCGAGAATATTCTGAATAGGGACCATTGCGGACTTGAGAAGGTCAAGGAACGTATTCTTGAGTATCTCGCTGTGCAGCAACGAGTAGGGAAGGTTAAGGGGCCCATCTTGTGTCTCGTGGGGCCGCCCGGCGTCGGTAAGACATCTCTTGGGAAATCAATTGCGTCTGCGACAGGCCGAAATTTTGTAAGAATTTCACTCGGTGGCGTTCGCGACGAAGCGGAGATCAGAGGCCATCGCCGGACCTATATTGGTTCGATGCCGGGTAAAATTATTCAGGGTATGAAAAAGGCGAAGAAGTCCAATCCTCTCTTCTTGCTGGATGAGATTGATAAGCTTGGGTCTGACTGGCGTGGTGACCCGTCTTCTGCTCTTCTAGAGGTTTTGGACCCTGAGCAAAATAATACCTTCAATGACCATTATCTGGAGGTTGATTATGACCTTTCAGATGTTCTGTTTGTCACGACAGCGAATACCTTGCGTATTCCTGCACCACTGTTGGATCGAATGGAAGTGATCCGCATCTCCGGTTATACCGAGGATGAGAAAGTCGAAATTGCCAAGCAGCATTTGATTCCTAAGCAGGTCAAATCACACGGGCTGAAAAAAGGCGAGTGGTCGATTTCTGACGATGCACTGCGCGATTTGATTAGGTATTACACGCGTGAAGCTGGCGTCCGTAATCTTGAACGGGAAATTGCTAACTTGTCCCGTAAGGCTGTTCGCCATGTTTTGACGAAGAAAGTCAAATCTGTTCGATTGACCCGTCGTAATCTCGAAAAATTCGCAGGCGTTCACCGCTATCGCTACGGCATGGTCGAGGAAAATGACCTTGTCGGTGTGACGACTGGCCTTGCCTGGACTGAAGTTGGCGGTGAGTTGCTGTCTGTAGAAGCGGTTATGATGCCTGGTAAAGGTAACGTTGCTCATACCGGTACACTTGGTGATGTTATGAAGGAGTCTGTTCAGGCGGCTCGATCATTTATTCGGTCCCGGTCAGTTGAATTTGGTATCTCGCCGAAGGCCTTTGAAAAGAACGATATCCATGTGCATGTACCTGAGGGTGCTACGCCCAAAGATGGGCCTTCCGCGGGTGTCGCCATGTGTACCTCAATAGTCTCAGCTCTAACTGGGAACGAAGTCCGTAAAGACATCGCGATGACCGGTGAAATTACGCTGCGTGGTCGTGTCCTTCCGATTGGTGGTCTCAAGGAGAAACTTCTTGCTGCATTACGAGGCGGCATCCAGACAGTTTTGATCCCCAAAGACAACGAAAAGGACCTTGCAGATATTCCAGATAACGTAAAACGTGGTCTCGAAATTATTCCTGTCACGACGGCTGACGAGGTTCTTGATCATGCGTTGGTGAGGAAGCTCGTTCCGATAGAGTGGCCTGACGTAGACCCTGTGTCGACGTCTGATCAGCCTGACAAAGACGTCGGAGGCGTCGTTACCCACTGAAGAATATTCGTACCGAATCGTCCTGTTCCCGCGGGGTGATTCGCATAAGTCGCTAAAAACCGCCGATTTCTGCCAAAAATCGGCGGTTTCTGCGATTGACGGGAGAGAAACGGAGCGCCTATCCTTAGCTCCTGCCGGGGTAACACGATTATAACCGTGGCGTAGCGGTCTCTAATAAAGGCCATTTTTTATTACCTTCCATGATTAGAGGGGGCGTACAGTGAACAAGAATGATCTCGTGGCCAATGTGGCTTCCAGTGCAGGACTTTCCAAAGCGGATTCTGCAAAAGCTGTTGATGCGGTTTTTGAATCGGTAACAGCTTCGCTCAAGGGCGGAAATGAAGTTCGTCTTGTCGGGTTTGGCACTTTCAGTGTAACGGCGCGTAAAGCGTCTGAAGGCCGTAATCCGCGGACAGGTGAAAAAATTCAAATACCTGCTTCGAACCAGCCTAAATTCCGGGCTGGTAAAGTCCTCAAGGAAGCCGTTAATTAATAGGCATTCTTCTTGAGAATAATTTAGAACCGGTCGCTGCATGGCGGCCGGTTTTATTTTTTCTTTAAAAACCTTTCCTTCTATGGATAACCCTGTGCTATAGGGTGCGCGTTGACTGAGTATAGGGCGGTTAGCTCAGCTGGGAGAGCGCCACGTTTACACCGTGGATGTCGGCGGTTCGATCCCGTCACCGCCCACCAGTCAATGTTTCGAACGTTAACAACTCTCATTGTCGCTAACTAACTCTTGGGGCCTTAATGTGTGCTCAGGAGGGATTGTTGACTACCCAACTAAACTAGTATTTTGTGCGCCAATCGTGCACAGGCATTTTTCCTATCAAACAAATTGGTGAATAGCGGTAATGGCGCAAGATTTTCTTTCATTTATCGACAAGATTAAGGCTGAGCGTCCGGATGAATTTGTAACTGTTTCGGATGAAATTGACCCGGCCCATACAATAACGGCCTCAGTCGTGAAAACTGAGCAAGAGGCCAAGAAACGCCCCGTCTTTGTCTTTGAAAATGTCAAAGGGACGGACTTTAAGGTCATGACCAACCTTCATGCGAGTCGCCCGCGGCTTGGTATGGCGCTGGGTGTTGGTCCACGCGAGATGCAAAAGAAATTTCTTGCTGCCATGGAAAACCCTATTCCGCCGAAGGAAATCAATACTGGTCCTTGTAAGGACGTGATCATCAAGGGAGCGGACGTCGATATGCGGGCTTTGCCGCAGGTCGTACATCATGGAGATGATGGCGGCCCATATATCACTGCTGCTATTTCATTCGCTAAAGATCCAGAAACAGGCATTTATAACTGTGCCTACAATCGTTTGATGATCACGGGGAAGGATTCAACGTCCATTCACCTAACGCTTGGCAAACATTTGTGGGAATTCCACAAGATGGCTGAAGCCAAAGGTGAACCTCTGCCTGTTGCCTTTGCTATCGGTGTACATCCGGCGATAGCTCTTGGCGCTTTATCTATAGGCTCGGTCGATGAGGACGAGACCCACATAATGGGTGGGTTGTTTGAAGAGCCTCTTGAAATGGTGCGCTGTGAGACAATCGATCTTTCCGTACCTGCTCATGCAGAGATGATTATCGAAGCGGAAATTCAGCCTGGTGCAACGGTAGATGAAGGGCCTTTTGGTGAGTTTACCGGCTATAGCCTGGGGGCACGAGAACGTGAGGTCGTAAAAGTGAAGGCGATTACTCATCGTAAAGGCGCGTACTTTTACGATATGAACGTCGGCCATCTCGATCATATGTTGCTGTCGACAATTCCAATGGAAGCGAATTTGTTCCGGGCGGTTCGGTCGATGGTCCCTTCGGTCAAGGCGGTGCGGGTTCCAAGTCCCTTTACCTGTTATGTTTCGATTGAGCAGCGTCTCAAAGGGCAGGGGAAGAACGCGATTATGGCCGTGCTAGGTGCAGACCTCTACATCAAGCGCGTTGTTGTGGTTGACCAAGATGTCGATATCTATGATGAACGGCAGGTCAACTGGGCTCTGGCGACGAGATGTCAACCAGATCGTGATATGGTGCTAATCAATAACGCCCGAGGTTCTGACCTCGATCCGTCTACTGCTGGCGATGATGGTTTTACGTCAAAGTGGGGAATGGATGCGACTGCCAAACCTCTACTCAATGAGTTCACACCACGTCACCGCTTCCCCGAAGATGTTTGGGATGGCGTTGATGTAAAGTCGATCTTGTCATAACGGAATGACGGCAAATATTGCTTTAAGTTTTGATGCCGCGGCCGCAGCACACTCTGATAAGACCATCCTCGTCGGTCCTCAGCGCAGCTACACTTGGCGGGAACTCGATTTAAAAGCAGGAGCAGTCGCTGCTGGTCTACAAAGTGACGGCATCGCACCGGGGCAACGGCTTGCGATATGTTTTGAGGACCCTCTGGATACGATTATCGGCGTTTTCGGAGGACTTAAGGCGGGCTGTGTTATTACGCCGTTCAATGCGCGACTGAAAGCGGAGGAGCGGGACCAGGTCTTGTCTCTGCTTGATCCCACGATGGTGCTGGATAGCATTCCCGATGGCGACGAAGAGTTTCCTGCGCAAATTGTTAATTCTGAAGACCCTGCCATAATTTTATTCACCTCTGGAAGTACGGGCGTTCCAAAAGGAGCAGTACTGTCACACCGTTCTGTGACCGTTGGTTTGGACATGTGGTGCGAATCCTCATTGGCGATAGAGAAAAATGACATTGTCTTATCGGTTTTGCCGTTGGCGCACTCATACGGATTGTTTGGTACTGTTATGGCGCCCTTAATGGTAGGAGCGCAGAGCGTGGTTCTACCGCGTTTTGGGGTCGAAGATGTTCTTTCCGCGATCAAGAAACACAAGGCGACTATCTTTTGTGGTGTCGCAACGATGTTCCGACGCCTGCTGGATTCTGGTGAGGTTGATAGAAAGGCGCTGTCCAGCCTCCGCTTTGCAACGAGTGGTGCAGCACCATGTCCTTGGGAACTCGCGGAGGATTGGCGTGTGGCTACCGATGTCAGGATAGTTCGTGGTTACGGTATGAGTGAACTGTTTCGCCCGGTTTGTTATTCACCGGTTGATAGCGCGGAAACACCGCAGTCGATTGGGCATGCCGCGAAAGGTGTTTCTCTTAAAATCGTTGATGAAGATGGAAACAGTCTTGAGGGTGAACAAACCGGCGAGCTTTGGATCAAAAGTGACTCATGTATGACCGAATATCTCGACCGACCAGAAGATACCGCAGCGGTCATGGAAGACGGTTGGTTCAAAACCGGTGATCTGGCAACCATCAGCCTGGAAGGATTGGTCAGTATTGTTGGACGGAAGAAGGAAGTCATCTTGCGCGGTGGCTATACCGTTGCTGCCGGTGAGGTGGAAACTGTGTTGAATGCGCATCCCGATGTAAGCGAAGCGGCAGTGATTTCGGTTCCTGATCGTGATTTAGGAGAAGAAATTTGTGCGTTTGTTGTCTTGAAATCTGAAGCACATTGTTCAGAGCAAGAGATAATTGATTTCTGCAAATCGCAAATGGCGGCATACAAGTATCCGCGTATTGTAAGTTTTGTACCTGATTTGCCTAAAGGCGCGACAGGAAAGGTCGATAAAGCCAAGTTAAAGGCTTAGAAACACTGCTAATGTAATTTTACGTGCAGGAATGATTGACTTGTGTGGGCAGGGTGGATTACACCATGCGCCACACCTATTGCGGGGGTGTAGCTCAGCTGGTTAGAGCGCTGGCCTGTCACGCCAGAGGTCGCGGGTTCGAGTCCCGTCACTCCCGCCATTTTCTCTCTCCGATTTTCTGACGATTGAAGGCTTCTTACTGCCTACTTGTCCACGCAGCGGTGCGCGTCGGCGAAACGTGTCATTTTATTTTAATTTCTATTTTTGATGTCTTCATCCGCTCTAAGAAAATTTGTGCAACGAGCTTTGTTGTCACCGCAGTGAAATGGTGGGTGCAGTCGATAAAATAGCGGCATACATCCTTGCCATCGATACGAGCGGCAATTTCATTACCTACATCGATAAAGGGGATACCCCGGCGTTTTAGTTCTTCGACCAGGGGTGCATATGGCCATTTGCCGGTTCGACGAAAATAGGTCATGTCGAGCCCCGTCGGTAAGAGAGCGACCAGCGGGTTCTGTTGCCGGGCGGTGGCCGTGTTGGTGAAAGCGCCAAAAATGCTCGCTGTGGTAGCCAATGCGCGGGAAGGGTGCGTGGGGTCGTAAAACGCCGTGTACCAGGGTCTGCGGCGGAGCTGCGCCTGTACCTGGAACTGGGCGAGGCTCCGTAGCAGAGTTAGTGTGGATGAAAAGGCGTGATCAACTTTGCCGCTACTTCCACCCGGTACGAAGGCATCGTGAGAAATGTAACGCGCAGGGTCAGCGATAATTTCCTGCATTTCCAATACTGTTTCGGGCATTGGCATGGATAAAAGCTTTAGTTTTCCGCTCTGACTGGCAACGAACCGGGGTTTGAACTGGAAATTCGCTCCTGGGTACAGCAACCAGCGATACCTGTTTACATTGCGGAGTATGTTCTCACTAAGATGTCCGAGGATGACTAGAGGTGCGTCGTCGTCCCGGTTGTGTAGGTATCGAAGATAGCTCTGGTCGCTGCCGTAGCCGGAAACGCCGAAGTTAGCGACGCGGCATCCAATTCGTTCCGCTAACCGGTTCGATATCGAATCCGCAGCGGATAGGAGATGGCCCCAGATAAACGAATCACCGTAAATCGACACGCATCCTGACGTCGAGTTAGGAAAGGCCGGAATGGTTCGTGAGCCAGAAGCATCCAAGTCAGACGTGTTGGGCGCCCAGCCGAGGTTTGAGTTACGCGAAGCTTTATAGGTGTCGAAGCCCTCTATGCTCTGGGGAAAATAAACCGCACCTTTACTAGCAAGATATTCGGTCGCGATGTACGCCAGGACTTCGACGCAAGCGAAAACGATGGTTACGATGATTCCGTATCCAATAAATTTAACGCGCCGTTTCATATACCGGGCCGTACTCGTAAACCATTATCGATTAGTCGGATTAGCATGACTTACTGAGCGCCCATGCCGATTTTCTCTTTCTATAGTTTTGACATAAGAACCAATGTCACCGACGAGTTTAGTTGCCCGCCCGGATTTTCTTCTCGTCGAAAATATCTCCCATTTCTGAGGTGATACCTTTGTTATCGATGTCGTTCAGCCAGATTTTGTGAATTTGCGGCATTTGATTTTCATATTCGATTTGGGCACCGCCATCCTCGACGGATTTATCAACGTTACCGCTCCAGATCTCTTTCTTGGCCCAGGTCATCGGGTAACGCACTGTACCGAACTGCAGCGCCAAATAGCGTGACGGGGTAGAGCCTGTGTTAAAGTGCTGATGGAACATTTGCTCAGGCGGCGTTACGACCACGCCATGATCCCAGTCGACCCGAACGATGTCGTCCTCGCCATCCTCATACCAGAGCAGTGAATACCCCTCGCCGTCGATTGTGAAGACGTTTGTGCCGCACATGTGACGATGTGCTTTCTTGTAGGTGCCGGGAACAATCTGTGAGGTGTGACAGCCAATCGTGCCATCGGACAGTATCCAGCGAAGACTGGAAGAGCCTTTACCGCGCGCTGCCCAGTCCTTGAGTTCGAAATTGGTAATATCCGCAACGAAATTAGTTTCCCATTGATGGCTGCCGGGGCGCATTTCGATCATCTCGCCTTCACCTGTGAAGTAGCCGTTAGGCCCTAACCGTTCTGGGAACGTCATCGGGTTGTTGAAGATGAACTCCTCATTCCGAAACAGATTGATAAGAAATGAGAAATTATGGACCGTGGCGAATCGCGCGGGTTCGCGGCCCGAGCCGTTGAAATGCTGATATTTCGAGTTTACCGGAACAGCAAAGAGTGAGTTGCGACCCCATTCAAAACTGTGTTTCTGGCCATCGGGGGTTTCGATGGTGGTCGATCCACTACCTTCGATGATGTAGATGACCTCTTCATAGATGTGTTGCATCTGGTTGGAACTACTACCAGGTGGTAATTCGAAGCAAAAGATCGAGTTAAAGTCGTCACGTCCCTTCAGCAGGCATACTGCGCCATCCATGCCATATCGGTCCCACGGCGCAACATCGATTTTCATGAGATTGATGCCGAAGTCTTCGTGGACGGGGACAGGTTCCTTGTCGCACCAATCGAGGAAGTTGTCGTGAAGGAATACGCGTGACTGTTCGTCAGTAACGCCGTCTGACATAGAAGCCTCCATAGATATACTATTGTTGCTAGCAATGTACGAACCACGGATTGCGGGGTCAAACCTCACGAAAATGCTTATCGTGCAAAGATGCCAATTATGCCTTGTAAGGGTTTGATATTGGCGGCATTTGCTCGTATAAAGCGGGCGACTTTTGAATTGTGGGGAAAGCAGTCGGGGGAATTTTCTAATATCGCTGTATGACGAATTAATGGATCGTTAACCATGCTCGTTAACCATGTGGCATAAGAAGTTCCTGTATTAAGAGCGGCGATCATTTTCAGGGGTTTTGCGGTGCTTATTCCAAGTGCCGGTTTTAGTGGGTAAAAGGTCCGATGGACTCTTTGTTACGAGAATACCTCCCAATTCTTATTTTCTTGGGGATTGCGGTTGGGTTAGCGTTGGTTATCGTCACCGCGTCATACATCGTTGCTCGGCAAAAGCCGGACCCTGAAAAAGAATCTCCGTATGAATGCGGGTTTGCGCCCTTTAATGATGCGCGTCGGCAATTTGACGTCCGGTTTTATCTCGTCGCAATCCTTTTCATCATTTTTGATTTGGAAGTCGCCTTCCTGTTTCCCTGGGCAATTTCGCTTGGGGCGATCGGTATGCTGGGTTTCTGGTCGATGATGATCTTTCTTGGAATTCTGACAATTGGTTTCATTTACGAATGGAAAAAGGGTGCGTTGGAATGGGAGTGATCGATCAGGATCAAAGTCAGGCCGCCATCCTTAAGCGCGTTACTGACGAAATTTCCGACAAAGGTTTTGTCGTTGCACAGATGGACAAGCTCGTAAGTTGGGCTCAGTCCGGGTCGCTTTGGCCGATGACATTTGGCCTAGCGTGTTGTGCCGTTGAGATGATGCATACAGCGGCAAGTCGCTACGACTTGGATCGCTTCGGTGTCGTGTTTCGGCCAAGCCCGCGTCAATCTGATGTTATGATTGTCGCTGGGACATTGACCAATAAAATGGCACCAGCCTTGCGTAAGGTTTATGACCAGATGGCTGAACCTCGTTGGGTTATCTCGATGGGCTCCTGCGCCAATGGCGGTGGCTATTATCATTATTCTTATTCTGTGGTGCGAGGATGTGATCGGATTGTCCCGGTGGACGTCTATGTTCCGGGGTGCCCGCCGACAGCAGAAGCCTTGCTTTACGGCGTGATGCAACTCCAAAAGAAAATTCGGCGAACAAGTACGATCGCGCGTTAATCGGTAGCTGGCATTAAAATAATGAATCAAAACCTCCAGGACCTCGGAGACTATTTAAAGAGCGCGATACCGGACGCCGTTGAAGCAGTGTCTCAGGACCATGATCAACTAGTCGTGGTATGCAAGCCCGACGAGATTGCGGCGCTACTGACTTACCTGCGGGACGATTCAAATTGCCTGTTTAAAGTCCTTCTTGATATTTGTGGTGTGGATTATCCGGAGCGGGAAAACCGCTTTGAGGTCGTCTATCATCTGCAAAGCCTGCGTTTGAATCAGCGTATCCGGGTTAAAGTTGAGTGCGGAGAAAACGATGTTATCCCGTCCGTATCGGGGGTCTTTAGTTCTGCTAATTGGTATGAACGGGAGACGTGGGATTTCTTCGGGATTATGTTCTCTGATCATCCCGATTTGCGGCGCTTGCTGACAGATTATGGATTTGATGGTCATCCTCTTCGGAAAGACTTTCCGCTGACGGGCTATGTCGAAGTTCGCTACGACGAAGAACAGAAGCGTGTGGTTTATGAACCAGTCAAATTGACCCAAGCCTTCCGGAGTTTCGATTTCATGAGCCCGTGGGAAGGCGCTGAATATATTCTGCCTGGCGATGAGAAGGCGGATGAAGCCGCCGAAGGGGGCAGCTGATGGCTGTCACTGAAATCAAAAACCTAACCATGAATTTTGGGCCGCAACATCCTGCGGCGCATGGTGTCCTTCGCCTCGTCCTTGAGATGGATGGCGAAATAGTTGAGCGTGCTGATCCTCATATTGGATTACTGCACCGTGGCACCGAAAAGCTGATCGAACATAAGACTTATCTCCAAGCAGTGCCATATTTTGACCGGCTCGATTACGTGTCGCCGATGTGCCAGGAGCACGCATTTGCTTTGGCAGTCGAGCAGTTACTCGATATCGCTCCACCATTACGCGGCCAGTATATTCGTGTGCTCTATTCTGAGATTACGCGCATCTTGAACCACTTGCTCAACATTTCTGCTTTTGCGCTGGATGTGGGAGCCATGACGCCATTGTTATGGTGGTTTGAAGAACGTGAAATTCTCATGGAATTCTATGAACGCGTGTCGGGTGCCCGGCTTCATTCGGCCTATTTCCGCCCCGGTGGCGTACATCGCGATATGCCGGTTGGTTTGGCGGAAGACATCATGGCGTTTGTCGAACGTTTTCCGGCAATGATCGATGATGTTGAGCATTTACTTACGGAAAACCGGATATTCAAACAGCGAACCGTCGATATTGGTGTGGCGACTGCCGAGCAGGCGATGGATTGGGGGTTCTCTGGACCCATGTTACGGGGCTCTGGCGTTGCGTGGGATCTTCGCAAATCAGAGCCTTACGATGTTTACGACAAGATGGATTTCGATATCCCGGTTGGCAAAAACGGTGACTGCTATGACCGCTATCTTGTGAGGCTCGAAGAAATGCGCCAGTCATTGCGAATTATGAAGCAATGTCTGGAGCAGATGCCTGAAGGGCCTGTTCGCTCCTCCGACCCGAAGATTTCTCCTCCGCGACGTGCTGAAATGAAGACCTCGATGGAAGCTCTCATCCATCACTTCAAGCTATATACGGAAGGCTATCACGTTGAGCCGGGTGAAACTTATAACGCCGTTGAAGCGCCTAAAGGTGAGTTTGGTGTTTACGTTGTAGCTGACGGCAGCAACAAACCCTACCGCTGCAAGATCAGGGCGCCAGGGTTCGCATTCCTGCAGGCGACGGACTTTTTAGGTAAAGGATTTATGTTGGCTGACGTTGTCGCAATCGTTGGTTCGATGGATGTCGTTTTTGGTGAGATTGATCGATGACCGCGCAAGATCAACAACCAGATACCTTTGTCTTCGATGAAACCTATGGCGCCGAAGCCCGTAAAATTATTGCTCGCTATCCGGAAGGTCGGCAGGCGAGTGCCGTGATGCCACTGTTGGACTTGGCGCAACGCCAACATGGTGGATGGTTGCCCACTGCGGCAATGAACCATGTCGCCGATATGCTCGATATGCCCACTATCCGGGTCTATGAAGTTGCCAGCTTTTATACGATGTACAATCTTGAACCGGTTGGAGAAAATTTTGTTCAGGTCTGTACGACAACGCCGTGTGCTTTACGCGGGTGTGCCACCATTCTTGATGCTTGCCGTGAGGAACTCGGGATCGATGTTGGTGAAACGACGTCAGATAACAAGTTCACCCTCCAGGAAGCGGAATGTCTTGGTGCCTGTGTAAACGCGCCGATGATGCAAATTGGGGACGATTATTACGAAGACCTCGACGCTAAAAGCACAAAGGTCGTGTTGAAGGCGTTACGCAATGGGGAAACACCGGAGCCGGGTCCTCAAAGTGATCGCAAAGGTTCTGAACCTGCCGGTGGTTTGACGACGTTAAATAACGGCGCAGCCGGGGCAGGGGGCTAAGAGATCAAATATGCTCAAAGACTCTGATCGAATATTTACCAACCTATACGGCATGGATGACTGGCGCCTCGAAGGGGCACGTCGTCGTGGTGATTGGGATGGCACAAAAGAAATTATGGCCAAGGGCCGCGACTGGATCGTGGAAGAAGTAAAATCTTCCGGTCTTCGCGGGCGTGGTGGTGCAGGCTTCCCGAGCGGCTTGAAATGGTCGTTCATGCCGAAAGAGCCGACTGGACGCCCACATTACCTTGTTGTGAACGCTGATGAAGGTGAGCCGGGTACCTGTAAGGACCGAGATATGATGCGGAATGATCCGCATAAATTGGTCGAAGGGTGTTTGCTTGCAGGTTTTGGTATGGGTGCCGATGCCTCCTATATTTACATTCGCGGTGAATTCTATCGTGAAGCCGAGAATTTGCAGTTCGCTATCGACGAAGCATACGAGGCAGGCCTAATTGGCAAGAATGCCTGCGGTTCTGGCTATGATTTTGATATCTATGTTCATCGTGGGGCTGGTGCCTATATCTGCGGCGAAGAAATGGCTCTTATTGAGAGTCTTGAAGGCAAAAAGGGCATGCCGAGGCTCAAGCCACCGTTTCCTGCAGCGATGGGGCTCTACGGGTGTCCAACGACCGTGAATAATGTTGAGACAATTGCTGTTGCGCCAACGATTTTACGGCGTGGTGGCTCGTGGTTTTCTTCTCTTGGTCGAGAAAACAATACCGGCACGAAGGTTTTCTGCATCTCAGGTCATGTCAATAACCCATGCAATGTTGAAGAAGAGATGGGTATTCCCTTGAAGGAACTCATTGAGAAGCATGCCGGTGGAGTTGTCGGTGGTTGGGATAATCTTAAAGCTGTTATTCCTGGTGGATCATCTGTGCCGATTTTGCCGAAATCGACTTGCGATACTGTTTTGATGGATTTTGACTCATTGAAGGAAGTTCGGTCCGGGCTTGGTACCGCGGCAGTCATCGTGATGGACAAATCGACAGACGTTGTTGCGGCGATTGCGCGCCTTTCAAAGTTCTACAAGCACGAGAGCTGCGGCCAGTGCACGCCATGCCGAGAAGGAACCGGTTGGATGTGGCGCGTCATGGAGCGGCTCGTTGTTGGTGATGCCGAGATCGATGAGATCGATACCTTGCTGGATGTTGCTAGCCAAGTCGAAGGTCATACGATCTGCGCACTTGGCGATGCGGCGGCATGGCCTATTCAAGGTCTCGTGCGCCATTTTCGTGACGAAATTGAAGAACGCATCAATACCCGTAAACAAAATTCCGTAGCGGCAGCCTGAGTGGATTAGACGAGATGGCCAAACTCACCATAGATGATGTCGAAATCGAAGTGCCGGATGGCATTACGGTTTTGCAGGCTTGCGAATTAGCAGGCGTGGAGGTCCCTCGGTTTTGTTATCACGAGCGGCTGTCAGTGGCAGGGAACTGCCGGATGTGCCTTGTCGAGGTCGCACCCGGTCCGCCGAAACCGGCGGCATCCTGTGCGCTGCCGGTTGGTGAGGGTATGACCGTTAAAACCAATTCGCCGATGGTCAAGAAGGCTCGCGAAGGCGTCATGGAATTTCTCTTGATCAATCATCCGCTGGATTGCCCGATTTGCGATCAGGGCGGTGAATGTGATTTGCAAGATCAGGCCATGGCTTATGGCGCTGGGAACTCTCGTTATGACGAAAATAAGCGCGCTGTTCGTGACAAAGATTTAGGTCCACTCGTTAAGACACAGATGACGCGTTGTATCCATTGTACGCGGTGTATTCGTTTCGCAACGGAAGTTGCCGGTGTCGAAGAACTCGGTGCGACCGGACGTGGTGAAACCATGGAAGTCGGTACATACGTTGAAAAGGCCCTGACGTCGGAGCTCTCAGCAAACATTATTGATCTATGCCCCGTTGGCGCGTTGACGTCTAAACCATACGCATTTGTAGCGCGTCCGTGGGAACTCACTCGGACAGAAACCGTTGATGTTTTGGACGCTGTGGGGAGTAACATCCGCGTCGACGCTCGCGGTTCAGAAGTTCTGCGGGTCCTTCCGGTGCTCAATGAGGACATTAACGAAGAATGGATCTCCGATAAAACGCGGTACGCCTGTGATGGTCTGAAACGTCAGAGGCTCGATACACCCTACGTTCGTCGTAATGGAACGCTCGAAGCGGCCAGTTGGGATGAAGCCTTCGCTGCGATTGCTGACAATGTAAAAAACAAGGATGGCTCGAAGATAGCTGCGATTGCTGGTGACTTAGTTGATTGTGAATCAGTTATGGCCCTTACGGATTTGATGGAAGGGTTGGGATCACCTCATACAGATTGCCGGCAGGATGGTGCTCAACTCGATGCGACCGTGCGGAGTTCCTATATTTTTAATTCAACAATCGCTGGGATCGAAGAAGCCGATGCCTGTTTGTTGATCGGGACTAACCCTAGAATTGAAGCCTCTCTCATAAATGCCAGGATTCGCAAGCGTTGGCTGCGTGGTGGATTTTCAGTTGGTGTAGTCGGGCAGGATACCGACCTCACTTATCCGCACGATTATTTGGGTGCAGGCCCGCAGACGCTCAATGAGCTTGCCGAGGGGTCGCACGCATTTTGTAAAATCCTGACCAAGGCTAAACGGCCGATGGTAATCGTTGGTCAAGGCGCCATAGCTCGTGAAGACGGTGCAAAAGTCCTGTCAGCTGTTCGTAAAATTGCCGAGAGTTGCGGTCTGATCTCAGATGGTTGGAACGGCTTCAATGTTCTTCACACGGCAGCAGGCCGTGTTGGAGCGCTTGATATTGGATTTGTTCCTGGGCCGGATGGCAAGGATGTCGCAGGAATTCTCGATGGGGCGGAATCTGGTGATATCGAGACAGTATTTTTGTTGGGTGCAGATGAGATCGATACGCGGAGATTGGAAAAGTCCTTCGTAATCTATCAAGGACATCATGGCGATGTCGGAGCGCACTGTGCTGATGTCATATTGCCCGGTGCAGCCTATACCGAAAAAAACGCCACTTACGTAAATACCGAAGGCCGCGTCCAACGGGCTTGGAGAGCTGTGTTCCCACCGGGTGAAGCACGGGAAGACTGGACAATTATTCGCGCTCTTTCTGACACGCTGAACAAGACGTTGCGCTATGACGATCTCGCAGGTGTTCGCCGCCGGATGGCGTTACAAAATGCAGTTTTCGAAATCATCGGCGATTTACGTCCTAGCGATTGGGACAAGTTCGGTGAATTGGGTGTCGCAGAAGGAGAATCCTTCACGTCACCTGTGTCGAATTTCTACATGACAGATACGATAAGTCGGGCGTCGGAGACGATGGCAGCCTGTACCAAGGCATTGGCTGAAGCGGTAGAGGAGAAGACCGGCACCAATGGCTGAATTCTGGACCATATACGCGTTTCCGACGATTAAGATCGTAGGCTATATCCTGGCCATTGTTGTGCCATTGCTAACGGCTGTTGCCTATTTAACGCTTGCCGAGCGTAAGGTTATTGCCGCTATGCAACTCCGGAAAGGGCCGAATGTCGTTGGTCCGTTTGGTTTGTTGCAGCCATTAGCCGATGGCTTAAAGCTATTGTTCAAGGAAACTGTCATACCATCCGGGGCGAACAAGGTCGTCTTTATTGCCGCACCGATGATTACGTTCATTTTGAGCCTCGTCGCCTGGGCGGTTATTCCCTTCGATGAAGACATGGTTTTGGCTGATATCAATGTTGGCATTCTGTATCTATTTGCGATTTCTTCGCTGGGTGTCTATGGCATCATCATGGCCGGTTGGGCATCCAACTCGATCTATCCTTTCTTGGGTGCTTTGCGATCTGCGGCACAGATGGTTTCCTACGAAGTCTCTATTGGTTTTGTTATTATCACGGTGTTGCTGTGTGTTGGCTCATTAAATCTCAATGACATCGTTGAAGCACAGCGTGGGCTGTGGTTTTGCATTCCGCTTCTACCGATGTTTGTGATTTTCTTTATTTCTGGGTTGGCGGAGACCAATCGAGCTCCGTTTGATTTGCCAGAAGCAGAGGCGGAGTTAGTATCTGGATATAACGTCGAATATTCATCAATGACCTTTGCGCTGTTCTTCTTGGGTGAATACGCAAACATGATCTTGATGAGCGCGATGACGGTGATCCTTTTCCTCGGGGGCTGGCTGTCACCAATCAACCTTGAGCCCTTTACTTGGATCCCAGGGCCTATCTGGTTTGCTCTAAAAATCTCTGCAGTTCTGTTCTGTTTCTTATGGGTTCGGGCGACCTTCCCACGATACAGGTACGATCAGCTTATGCGCTTAGGCTGGAAGGTGTTTTTGCCGTTCTCGCTTCTCTGGGTCGTCGTAACTTCTGGCTTCCTTGTCGCCATGGGGTGGTTGCCGAAATGATGGACCTGATGTTGTCATTCAAAGATTTGAGGAACCGATCATGAGTCTTATGAAGCGTTCCACAAAAATGTTGTTGCTGAGCGAATTGATCTCCGGCATGGCGCTGACATTCCGCTATATGTTTAAGCCGAAAGTCACGGTGAACTATCCTTTTGAAAAGGGGCCACTCGGTGCTCGTTTCCGTGGTGAGCATGCATTGCGGCGTTATCCAAATGGCGAAGAACGTTGCATCGCTTGCAAACTTTGTGAAGCGGTATGTCCAGCTCAGGCAATTACCATTGAGGCAGAGACTCGAGCTGACGGAAGCCGTCGGACGACACGTTACGACATCGATATGACGAAGTGCATCTATTGCGGCTTCTGCGAAGAAGCGTGCCCCGTGGATGCCATTGTTGAGGGGCCTAACTTTGAGTTCGCGACAGAGACACGCGAAGAGCTTCTTTACAACAAAGACAAATTGTTGGCGAACGGGGATCGTTGGGAAACTGAATTAGCGGGTCGGCTCGATGCTGATGCCCCTTACAGATAAGCGGAGTTATACGGAACAGTGATTTTTGTCGGGTTACATAAATTGGGGTGGGGCGCTTTATGATTATTCAGGCGCTGAGCTTCTATCTATTTGCCTCTGTCGCGATTGCTGCCGCGGTGATGGTTATCTCTGCACGCAATCCCGTGCATTCCGTCCTCTTTTTGATCCTGGCATTCTTTAACGCGGCTGGATTGTTTGTCCTTATTGGCGCTGAATTTATCGCGATGATCCTGGTCGTTGTCTATGTTGGTGCCGTTGCAGTGTTGTTCCTATTCGTGGTGATGATGCTGGACATAAGTTTTGCTGAATTGCGCCAGGGTTTTCTTCAATATTTACCGATTGGTGGACTTGTCGGGATCGTGCTGCTTGCCGAACTTCTCATGTTTGGTGGGAGTTGGGTAATTGCGCCGGCGACCGAAGGCTTGCGGAGTTTCCCGGCGCCGCCGATAGATCAGGTCACGAACACCCACGCTATCGGGAAGATTCTTTATACCGATTATATATACCTGTTCCAGGGCGCGGGCATGGTTCTGCTGGTCGCGATGATCGGTGCCATTGTTCTAACATTGCGGGCCCGTCCTGGCGTTCGAAAACAGAAGATTTCGGATCAAATCAATCGACGACCCGAAGATGCTATCGAAATCAAAAAAGTTCAGTCGGGGAGCGGGATCTGACAATGCTAGAAATAGGTCTCTCCCATTATCTTGCCGTTGCGGCGATCCTGTTTACTTTAGGGATATTCGGTATCTTCCTGAACCGGAAAAACGTAATCATTATCTTGATGTCCGTCGAGTTGATCCTGCTGGCCGTTAACATCAATTTGGTCGCCTTTTCGGTTCATCTTCAGGATATGACGGGTCAAATCTTTGCCATGCTGGTTCTAACGGTTGCAGCAGCAGAAGCCGCTATCGGGTTGGCCATCATCGTTGTTTATTTCCGAAATCGCGGCACCATTGCTGTCGAAGATATCAATCTGATGAAGGGCTAATGGCGTGATTTACGTACTCGCGATATTCCTGCCCTTGGTTGGCGCTACTATAGCTGGTCTATTTGGCCCGTGGCTCAAGGACAAAGGCGCGCAATTCGTTACCTGTGGCGCGATGTTATTGTCGGCGATCTTCTCGTTGATGATCCTGAACGATGTTGGCTTGAATCATGAAACGCAAACGATCCAGTTGTTTAGCTGGATTATCTCAGGTGGGTTCGAAGTCGATTGGGCGCTGCGTTTTGATACGCTGACAGCTGTCATGCTCGTCGTTGTGACCGTTGTTTCATGTGCTGTGCATTTCTATTCCATCGGTTATATGCACCATGATCCATCGGTGCCGCGTTTCTTTGCCTATTTGAGCTTGTTCACCTTCTTCATGTTGATGTTGGTGACGTCTAACAACTTCCTACAACTATTCTTTGGCTGGGAAGGCGTTGGGTTGGCGTCATACCTCCTCATTGGGTTTTGGTACGAAAAGCCGTCAGCAAACGCTGCAGCCATCAAAGCATTCTTAGTAAATCGGGTCGGTGATTTCGGATTTGCGCTTGGTATTCTTGGTGTCTTCCTGCTCTACGGCAGTGTCGATTTTGATACCGTCTTTAATGCGACACCAGCCAAAGCGGCGGCTACCATGGAATTCCTAGGTGGTCAGTGGCATGCCCTAACAGTTCTTTGCCTGCTCCTCTTTGTTGGTGCCATGGGTAAGTCGGCGCAGCTTGGGCTCCATACATGGCTACCAGATGCAATGGAAGGCCCGACACCCGTTTCAGCATTGATCCACGCGGCAACGATGGTAACGGCTGGCGTCTTCATGGTTGCACGTCTGTCACCAATGTTTGAGTTTGCACCGTTCGCGCTCAACGTTGTCTGCGTCGTTGGCGCGTCGACAGCGTTCTTTGCTGCCACAGTTGGCCTGTGCCAAAACGATATTAAGCGCGTGATCGCATATTCGACATGCAGTCAGCTTGGTTACATGTTCTTTGCATGTGGCGTATCTGCCTATGCAGCTGGCATCTTCCATTTGTTTACCCACGCATTCTTCAAGGCGCTGCTGTTCCTCGGCGCGGGTTCTGTAATTCATGCCATGTCTTCTGAGCAGGACATGCGGAATATGGGTGGGATCTGGCGGATGATACCGCTGACTTACACAATGATGTGGATAGGTAGCCTTGCGCTGGCTGGTTTGCCGTTTTTTGCAGGATTCTATTCGAAAGACATGATCCTTGAATCTGCCTTCGCCGCCAATAGTGGCGTTGGAAATTATGCATTCTGGATGGGCATAGCAGCGGCGATTATGACGGCATTTTATTCATGGCGCTTGTTGTTCATGACATTCCATGGTGAGCCTCGTGCCGATGAAAAAACCATGGCGCATGTTCATGAATCACCGAAGGTTATGACAATTCCCCTTATCGTTTTAGCGCTTGGCGCCTTGTTTGCAGGATACGTTGGATATGATGCGTTTGTCGGTGACGGCATGAACGCGTTCTGGGGTAAAGCCATCCTTGTCTTACCTACCCATACGGCAATTGTTGATGCGCATCACGTGCCGCTCTGGGTCAAGGTAGCACCGATTTCTGTCGGTCTCGTCGGTATAGCGCTGGCCTATTACATGTATATCGCCAGGACTGATTTGCCGGCCAAGGTCGCGGCACGGTTCTGGAAGCTTTACTTGTTCCTGTACAACAAATGGTATTTCGACGAGCTGTACGACCGACTCTTTGTGCGTCCAGCTAAGTATCTTGGCCAAGGCCTATGGAAAGAGGGCGATGGCACGATGATTGATGGAATTGGTCCAGACGGCATTACCGCTGTTGTCCGCAATTTGGCGGGACGGGTGAGCCAGTTGCAGTCAGGCTATGTGTACCATTATGCCTTTGCCATGTTGATTGGCGTTGCGGGTCTTGTAACCCTTTACCTCTATACGCAGGGTTGAGAAGAGCATGAGTGATTTTCCCATCCTGAGCCTTGTTACTTTCCTACCGTTGGTGGGTGCTCTCGCAATCTTGATTATCCGTGGTAGCGAAGAAGTTGTCGCCCGTAATGCCAGGGCGACGGCGTTGTGGACTTCATTAATAACGTTCTTTTTGTCTTTGATGTTATGGACCGGGTTTGACCGGAAGTCGGCCGCATTTCAATTCGTTGAAAAAAATCCGTGGATCGAGAGTTTCGGGATTAACTATCACATGGGCGTCGACGGAATCTCTGTTCTGTTCGTTTTACTCTCAACACTCCTGACTCCGATTTGTGTCCTTGCCAGCTGGGAGGCAATTAAGACCCGCGTTAAAGAATACATGATCGCCTTCCTGATCCTTGAGACCCTGATGGTTGGCATGTTCTGTGCGCTGGACTTTGTCTTGTTCTATATCTTCTTTGAAGGTGTCTTGATCCCGATGTTCCTGATTATCGGGGTTTGGGGTGGACAACGGCGCGTCTACGCAGCCTTTAAGTTTTTCTTGTATACGCTCACAGGCTCCGTGCTGATGCTGTTGGCTATCCTGGCCATCTATTTGCAGGCCGGGACCATGGACATACCGACACTGCTTAAATACGCGTTGCCGACAGATATCCAGTATTGGCTATGGCTTGCATTTTTTGCCAGCTTTGCGGTCAAAGTACCGATGTGGCCGGTTCATACCTGGTTGCCGGATGCACACGTGGAAGCACCTACCGCTGGATCGGTAATCTTGGCAGGCGTGCTGTTGAAAATGGGCGCATACGGATTCTTGCGGTTCTCGGTGCCGATGCTGCCAATCGCCACTGATATCTTTACGCCAATGGTTTTCGCCTTAAGCATCATTGCGGTGATTTACACATCCCTTGTTGCTCTCGTGCAATTGGATATGAAGAAGCTGATCGCATATTCGTCAGTTGCCCATATGGGGTTTGTGACGCTGGGGATATTTACCCTTAATCAGCAAGGGGTCACCGGCGCTATCTATCAAATGTTGAGTCATGGCATCGTTTCCGCTGCGTTGTTCTTGTGCGTTGGCGTTATTTACGATCGCATGCATACACGTGAAATCGAACGTTATGGTGGCCTGGCGGAACGAATGCCGGTTTATGCCTTTTTCTTTATGGTCTTCATGCTCGCGAGTGTTGGCCTTCCGGGAACCGGTGGTTTTGTCGGCGAAATACTGGTTTTGGTAGGACTCTTCAAAGTCAGCACCTGGGCGGCAACATTGGCGGCGACTGGCGTTATTTTAGGCGCAGCTTATATGTTGTGGCTCTATCGCCGCGTGATTTTCGGAAAGCTGACCAAAGACGATCTTAAATCCATCGTGGACATGAACCGTCGTGAAGTTGCGGTTTTTACCCCGTTACTGGTTCTAACGATTTTGATGGGCGTCTATCCGGGACCGTTCCTGGAAATTATCGAAGTGTCAGTCGCTAATTTGGTCGACCAACATAAGATAGCGATGTCGGCGGTTAACGCATTATCGGTTGCTGGACAGTGAGTGAGGTATCCATGTTATCGATGAATCAATTAATGCCTGCACTTCCTGAAATTGTACTCGCCTGTAGCTGTATGGCTTTGCTAATGCTGGGCGTTTTTCGTGGCGATAGTTCAACGCGCTCTGTCTCATGGATCGCGGTTCTTGCCCTCGTGGTTGTTGGTGTTGTTCTTACGTCCGTTCAGAGCGGTCGAATGGTCGCATTCGGTGGCCAGTTTATTGTCGATGATTTTGCTCACTTCATGAAATGGTTGATCATCATTGGCTCGTCTTTGGCCATAATTATGTCGATCAATTTTAATGAACAGGAGAGCATTGCCCGTTTTGAATATCCGGTGTTGATCCTGTTTGCCACGCTTGGAATGTTCATGATGGTCTCTGCCAACGACCTGATTTCCTTGTATGTCGGGTTGGAACTACAAAGTCTCTCGCTCTATGTCGTTGCTGCCTTTCGACGGGACTCCCTTAAGTCATCCGAGGCGGGATTGAAATATTTCGTCCTCGGCGCATTATCGTCTGGAATGTTGCTCTATGGTTGTTCGTTGATTTACGGATATGCCGGAACAACGAGCTTCGAGGGCTTGGCGACACTCTTTAAGGGGCTTGGAGGTACCGGTCCGAGTGTCGGGCTTGTTGTTGGATTAGTATTCCTCATTGCTGGCCTTGCTTTCAAAGTCTCAGCTGTTCCGTTCCATATGTGGACTCCCGATGTTTATGAAGGGGCGCCTACACCGGTCACAGCATTCTTCGCTGTTGCTCCTAAAATTGCGGCTATTGCGTTGTTCATCCGTGTTCTCACGGGGCCCTTTGGTGTTCTTATCTCGGAATGGCAGCAGGTCATTGTTCTAATCTCAATTGCTTCGATGGTCTTAGGCGCATTGGCTGCTATCTGGCAGGACAATATCAAGCGTCTTCTGGCCTATAGCTCTATCGGACATGTCGGTTATGCCCTCATTGGGCTCGCCGCTGGAACGGAAGCAGGTATCCGCGGCATTTTGGTTTATATGGCCATTTATCTTGCGATGAATATTGGGACGTTCTGCTGTGTTTTGGCGATGCGACGTACAGGGCGGATGGTCGAAGGTATATCGGATCTTGCTGGTTTGTCTCGCAACCAACCTATGTTGGCTTTGGCACTTGCCATATTGATGTTTTCAATGGCCGGCATTCCGCCGTTGGCAGGTTTCTTCGGTAAGCTCTATATCTTCCTAGCGGCAATCGAGTCCGGTCTGTATACGCTGGCCATAATTGGCGTACTCGCGAGTGTGATCGGTGCTTACTATTACCTTCGGATCATTAAGATCATGTATTTTGATGAACCCGCAGAGGCATTTGACCGTTCGATTAGCGGAGAGATAAAGATAATTCTCGTTGGGACGACTTTGTTCGTAACGTTCTTCATTATTCGTCCTGATATTATCGTAGGTGGTGCCGGAACGGCGGCACGAATGCTCCTCGCAGGATAGTGTGTGAGGTATGGGCGGCTTTCCCAGCCTACCTAAAGGCACTCCTCTATTTTCATACGACTGCCTAGACAGCACCAATAGCGAAGCGTTGCGGCTGATTGCCTCTGGCGATGCCTATGACGGGGCAGTCGTTGTTGCTGATCGCCAGTCTGCGGGGCGCGGACGTCGCGGTGCGGTGTGGGAGTCTCCTCCAGGCAATCTATATCTGACCCTCGTTACGCAAGTCTCCGATCGCTACGCGGCTGGCCAATTAGCCTATGTTGCGTCGCTGGCAGTTCGAGATGCAGTTACAAAGCTCACCGGCGAGACCTCAGAGCTATCCTGCAAATGGCCGAACGACTTGCTGTTAAAGAGAAAAAAGCTCTCCGGTATTCTGATAGAAGCCCTCCATGAGTTCTACGTAGTAGGAATAGGGATTAACATCTCATCTGTGTCGCCGCGAGTTGCGGATAAAGCGATCTCGCTGGCTGATATCGATCTAACTATTGAGGCCCCGGATTTGCTAGCTCATACTCTGTCGGCTTTTCAGCATTGGAATAGCACCTGGAGAGTTTCAGGATTTTTGCCGGTTAGGAAGGCGTGGTTGGATGTTGCCTACGGGATCGGAAACCCCATTATCGCGCGGTTTCCTGATGGGACTGACGAGCAGGGTAACTTTCAAGGTATTGACGGGAAGGGGGCACTGGTGTTGGAAAGAGATAACGGTAGCACCCGAACTATTGCTGCTGCTGAAATATTTTTCTTAGATTGATGGATACTCGATGCTTCTCGCCATAGATTCCGGAAATACCAACATCGTTTTTGCTGTGTATGAGGCCGAAACCCTTATGGGTGAGTGGAGGGCATCTAGTGATGCCAAGCGTACAGCTGATGAATATGGTGTTTGGCTAACGCAATTAATGGCGCTTGATAAGTTAAAGATTGAAGATATTTCTGCATCCATCGTTGCGACAGTAGTGCCGGAGTCACTCTTCAGCCTGAAAAATCTTTGCCGGAAATATTTTAAGACGGATCCCATGATCGTTGGTGACGCTGGCGTGGAGATCGGTGTTGGTGTTCTCGTTAATGAACCTGACGAGGTTGGTGCAGACCGGTTGGTCAATGCCGCTGCAGCACATCGCCGATATGGTGGGCCGTTAATTGTTATTGATTTTGGCACTGCGACCACATTTGACGTTGTCGATGAAAATGGAAGCTATTGCGGGGGTGTTATCGCACCAGGTATCAATTTGTCCTTGGATGCGCTTCATATGGCTGCTGCAAAACTTCCACGCGTTGCTGTGCAAAAACCAAAATCTGTGATCGGAACGCGAACAGTGCCTGCCATGATGTCTGGAGTTTATTGGGGTTATGTCGGCCTAATTGAAGGCTTACTCGAGCGGATCAGGGGTGAATATGGTGCAAGAATGAGCGTCGTCGCGACCGGTGGTCTGGCACCTTTATTTTCAGAGGAAATCGATGCTATCGAACATCTCGACACCGATCTCACTCTTAGAGGTCTATCCGAGATATACCGGCGGAACACACAAAGCCTTTGATTTATGAATAAGCCAGATGAACTAGTTTTCTTGCCGCTGGGTGGCTGCGGTGAAATAGGTATGAATATGGGGCTCTATGGTTATGGTGGCTCCTGGTTGATGGTTGATTGTGGCGTAACGTTTGGCGACGATTTGACCCCTGGCGTCGATGTAATGGTTCCCGATCCGGCTTTTATTGTCGCGAGTATTGATAAGCTCGTCGGTATCGTGGTCACCCATGCACATGAAGATCATTTGGGTGGCATTCCATATCTATGGCGACAGTTTAATTGTCCAGTTTTTGCAACGCCTTTTGCCGCGGGATTGCTACGCCGAAAGTTACCAGAAACGGGACTTGGCGATACCGTTCCGATAAATGAAGTGAAACCAGGTGGCAATTTTTCGATCAGCCCGTTTGATGTCTCTTTGATTAATTTGGCGCACTCGGTTCCTGAGACACAGGCTCTCGCGATTAAGACTTCAGCGGGCACTATTCTTCACGTAACAGACTGGAAGTTAGACTCCGAACCGCTTGTCGGCCCGGCCACGGATGAAGCCGCCCTTCGCAAAATTGGGGATGATGGCGTCCTTGCCCTTATGTGTGATTCAACGAACGTATTTGTAGAGGGACGTACTGGTTCTGAAGGTCCTTTACGAAAAAGTCTTATCGACGTTGTCTAAAACTGTAAGAACCGCGTGGCAATTGCTTGTTTTGCCTCGAATGTCGCGCGAATGGTAAGCGCCATACGGGTCGCGGAGACCACAGGGCGTCGTGTAGCGCTCGTTGGGCGTTCACTGTGGCGGATTGCAGAGATCGCGAAAGAGTGCGGGTATCTCGAAAACTGCCCTGAGTTTGTGGATGCACGTGACATCGGGTATCTGCCGCGTGATGAAGTGCTGATGCTGGTTACGGGTAGTCAAGGCGAGGCGCGAGCTGCGCTTGCGAGGATAGCAGCTGATGATCATCCCGAAATATCGCTGTCGGAGGGCGATACGGTTATATTTTCTTCTCGTGAGATTCCCGGGAATGAAAGGGCAATAGGACGTCTTAAAAATCAACTCGCGCGCCTGAACGTTGAGGTTATCACTGAACGCGATGCTTTTGTTCATGTGTCGGGGCACCCTGCACGTGAAGAGCTTCAAGAATTATATGATTGGGTGAACCCACCAATGTTAGTGCCAATCCACGGTGAAGCCCGACACCTCATAGAGCATTGCAAATTTGCGCGTGAGAATGGTGTCCCGGCAACGGCAATGGCAGAGAATGGTGAAATGCTTCGTCTTGCACCGGGCCAACCTGAAGTACTGGCACAGGTCCAGTCGGGACGGTATGCCGTGGATGGACGTCGTTTGGTTCCAATCGAAGGCGACGTTGTTCGGGCGCGTCGTCGGATGACGTTTAGTGGCGTCGCTGTTGCAACTGTCGTTCTTGATGAAGACGGAGAGCTAATCAAAACCCCACAACTTTCTGCACCAGGAATCGTAGATGGTATCGGTGAAGATGTGGTAATGCATGAGGAAGCTATTTCGGCAATTATTGATGCTGTCGGCTCAATGTCGAGACGCCAACGTTTTAACGATGAAAAACTTGAAAGCGCGGTCAGCCAAGCAGCGCGGCGTGTGTTCCGTGCAGAAACAGGTAAACGGCCCACCGTGCAAGTGCACGTCGTAAGGATTTAGATATCTGATGTCCTGGACTTCTGGAATTGTGGTTTATGTCATGACGTGGTGGCTGGTTTTCTTTATGGCCCTACCAATCGGTGTAAAGCCGCCGCATGAGGAAGGCGGTGAAGCTGAGATTGGACACGAAGTGGGGGCACCGGTGAGACCTAATTTGTTTAAGAAGGCGCTTGCGGCAACAGTGATCGCTGGGGTTATTACAGGCGTTATATACTGGGTAATAGTCTCGGATGTTGCCTCATTTCGAAACGGTTAGTTACTGATGCCCAGCTATTGTGAAGTCGCACCAAGTCACCCATTTCACGGCCCGTATCACGACCTTGAATATGGCTTTCCGGTTACGGATGACAATGTCCTGTTTGAAAGACTCGTTCTCGAAATTAATCAGGCTGGTCTGTCTTGGTTAACCATTCTTAAAAAACGCGAGGGTTTTCGTACCGCATTTGACGGGTTTGATATTCACCGTGTTGCAAATTACGGTGAAGCAGAGCGCGAGCGGCTCTTGAGTGATACTGAGATTATTAGGAATAAGCTCAAAGTGAACGCGGCAATCGAAAATGCGCGTACAATCTGTGGGCTACAAAATGAATTCGGTTCGTTTAGTGCCTGGCTTGATCACCATCATCCACTAGAAAAAGCCGAATGGGTTAAGCTTTTCAAAAACACGTTTTTTTTTACAGGTGGTGAGATTACCGGAGAGTTTCTAATGAGCACGGGATATTTGCCGGGAGCTCATGATCCTGGATGTTCGGTGACGAAAAAAATAGCGCGCCTCAATCCACCTCACATGAGATGAAATGAGACGCGCTTTTCTGGTTATACAGCGACGAAGTAGATCAGGAAGGTGATGGAAACCAGCCACATTGCGGCGCTAATGTCCGCTACTCGGCCACAAGCCAATTTGATCCCGACATAGGCGATAAAGCCAAGGCCGATGCCGGTGGCGATTGAGAACGTTAAAGGCATCGTCAGTGCGGTAATTACACCCGGCACAAACTCTGTAACGTCATCCCAGTCGATTTCGGCCAGTCCACGAGCCATCATACAGGCCACAAAGACGATGGCTGGTGCTGTTGCGAATGCGGGGACCGAAGTCGCCACAGGGGCGAAGAAGAGTGCCAAAAGGAAGAATCCTGCGGCAGCAACTGCGGTAAGCCCCGTTCGACCGCCCGCTCGAATGCCCGATGCACTCTCAATGTAGCTCGTTGTTGAGGATGTTCCGAATGCGGCACCAGCAACTGTAGCGCTACTATCTGCAACCAACGCTTTTCCAATATTGGGAAGGTTGCCATCTTTATCTAGCATTTTAGCCTGGTGACCGAGCCCGATGAGTGTTCCAGCGGTATCGAACATATCGACGAGTAGGAAGCTCAATACCAAGATTAGCATGGTCGCGCCGGCTAGCTTAAAGAAACCTGCTATATCGAGCGCAAGGAACGTTGGTGATGGATCAGGCGGCATGCTGACAATTGAAGACGGCGCTTTGGCCAATCCTGTCATCATACCAACGACAGCAACGAGAAGAATGCCGATGATGATGGCGCCAGGGATTTTTTTGTAATCCAACGCGACAATGACAATGAAGCCTAGGACAGCTAGCAAGACCTTTAAGGATACAAGATCACCCATCTGCACAAGCGTCGCCGGATGGTCAATAACAAGACCAGCGCTTCTGAGGCCAATAAATCCAAGGAATAGCCCAATCCCTGCAGCGATCGCTAGTTTTTGGGATTTGGGAATACTGTTTATAATCCACTCCCGAACAGGCAGGACGCTTAGAATTACGAACAGGACACCTGAGACGAGGACTGCTGCTAACGCGATTTCCCAGCTAACGCCCATTCCCTTTACAACACCAAACGTAAAGAAGGCGTTCAGACCCATGCCTGGCGCGAGTGCGATTGGATAGTTGGCATAGAAACCCATGACGAGCGAGCCAAAGGCCGCGGCTAAACAAGTCGCCACGAACACGGCGTTCTTATCCATTCCCGCTATGGCAAGAATGTCGGGATTGACGAAGATAATGTAAGCCATCGTTAGAAACGTCGTCAGACCTGCGAAAACTTCGGTCCTAACCGTTGTCTGATTGGCGTCGAGTTGGAACATTTTATTGAGCATGTTTACCCCCAAATACCGATTATTTAACTGAAGAAGTTTCGCATATGGTGACGATTCGATTAAGTATTCGTTAGGGCTACACCCTTAAGGTGTATCCATGCGCAGTTTTATTACCACGGCAATATTTTGCTTTGCCATCATTATTGTTTACTCGGCCAGCGCCCAAACTGTGACCGTTACGAAAGAAGATTGTGCCCGTCTTGTGCAGCATGTTCCTAATCAGGGTGTAGCCTATCGACCTGGTGTTGATGCGTATGGAAGAAAAGTTATACCAGCCGACCTGGGCGGTGGCCTACGGATCAAAGCGCCGAAAGAGTTCAGTATTCCAATAACAATGGATTTACAAAAATTGCTCGGTCTACCCGTGGATCCTAATTTCTTCCAGACACAGAATTTTACCGTAGGGACCGTCAATTTTAAAAACGGTCGTGCCTATTTTAACGATCAACCGCTTCAAAATGAACAAGCAGCGAAACTTTCAGAGCTTTGCCAAAAACGTATGTCGGCCGGGCGCTGACCTCGGCATTGCCTTAGCATTCTGCTTTCGCTAAAGTCTGACCGCGTTGCCCGCCACTATCGCGGCTATGGGCCGCTGTTCGGGGTGAGTCGTATGCGTTTATCAAGTTATTTTTTACCGACCTTGAAAGAGGATCCTGCTGAAGCGCAAATCGTTTCACATCGCCTTATGCTGCGTGCGGGGCTGGTAAGGCAGGCGAGTGCGGGCATTTATTCGTGGTTGCCTTTAGGGCTTCGTGTGTTGCGGAAGGTCGAGCAGATTGTTCGCGAAGAACAAGACGCGGCCGGAGCTCAAGAACTCTTAATGCCGACTATTCAGGCGGCAGAACTTTGGCAGGAAAGTGGACGTTACGACGGGTATGGCAAGGAGATGCTTCGCGTCATAGACCGCCATGACCGGGAGATGCTGTACGGGCCCACTAATGAAGAGCTCGTCACGGATATTTTTCGCCAAACGATCCGTAGCTACAAGGATCTGCCGAAAATTCTTTATCACACCCAATGGAAATTTCGGGATGAAGTTCGGCCGCGGTTTGGCGTGATGCGTGGGCGTGAATTCCTTATGAAGGACGCTTACTCTTTCGATTTGGATTATGAGAGTGCTCGTCGTTCCTATAACCGTATGTTTGTGTCCTATCTACGAACATTTGCGCGAATGGGGCTGCAAGCGATACCGATGCAAGCAGATACCGGGCCGATTGGTGGCGATTTGAGCCATGAGTTTATCATCTTAGCTGATACTGGTGAGAGCGAGGTCTACTGTCATAAGGATTACCTTACCTACGACGCGCTTTCAGAAGTTTCCAACGACGACAACGACCTGGCGTCAGCTGTTGAGAAATGGACGAGCCTTTACGCCGCGACGGACGAGAAGCACGACCCAGCCCAGGCTGCGGAGCTCGGTGAAAGCTTGATCAGCGCGCGGGGTATTGAAGTCGGGCATATATTTTATTTCGGGACAAAATATTCTCAAGCGATGGGTGCTACTGTTACCGGCCCCGACGGCGAAGAATTATTTCCAGAAATGGGATCATACGGGATCGGCGTATCGCGCCTTGTCGGTGCCATAATCGAGGCGTATCACGATGACGATGGAATTAAATGGCCTGATAGCATTGCGCCGTTTTCGGTGGGCGTCATCAACTTGAGAGTTGGTGACGCTGATTGTGATAATGCGTGTACAGATATCGTGAATAAGTTGGAAGCGACCGGTCAGGACGTCCTCTATGATGATCGAGATGAAAGGGCTGGCGCGAAGTTTGCGACAATGGATCTCATTGGTTTGCCCTGGCAGGTTGTTGTCGGACCTCGTGGACTGAAAAACGGTGTGATTGAATTAAAGAGACGCGCAACAGGCGATCGCGAAGAGTTGTCGATAGAGTCAGCTCTTTCCAAGCTCATGGGTTGAGGGGAAATCGCCATGATTTTTTCCGCCTTCGAAAGAACTGTGGCGCGCCGGTATTTACGTGCTCGGCGTCGTGAGGGCTTTATCTCTGTCATTGCTGGGTTTTCTTTGGCGGGCATTGGGCTGGGTGTTGCCACCCTTATCATCGTGATGGCGGTGATGAATGGATTTCGCGCGGAACTCATGGGACGTATCTTGGGGTTGAACGGCCATCTCGGCGTTTCAGCACCTTTTGGGGATGGGCTTAAGGATTTTGATGCCGTTGCAAAACGGTTGCGCGGTGTTGAGGGCGTTGTTCGGGTGACCCCCATTATCGAAGGGCAAGCGATGGCCACAGTTCGTGGTACGGCGAGCGGGGCTTTGGTTCGTGGAATTCGCCCGGCTGACATCTCTAAACACCCTTCCTTGAGAAAAAACATCGTCCGCGGCGATCTCAAAAACTTCAGAAACGATAGAGACATTGTCGTCGGGAATCGTTTTGCAGAGAAATATGGGTTATCTGTTGGCGCTAAGATAACGCTCATAGCACCGAGTAGTCGGGTGACGGCGTTTGGATCAGTGCCACGGTTAAAGAGTTTTCGCGTTCGGGCGATCTTCGAAATTGGGATGTACGAATATGATAGCTCGTTCCTCTTCACGACCCTGAGTGCAGCGCGTTCTTTCTTTAAAACAGGGGCGGGCAAAATTACGAACCTGGAAGTCATGCTAACGAGCCCCGATCTTGTTCAGGCCACAAGATCAGAGATTGCTAGAAAGGCTGGCGTGCCTGTTCGTATTTTGGATTGGCAGCGGACTAACGCCAGTTTTTTTAATGCCATTCAGGTGGAACGAAATGTGATGTTCCTGATCCTGACCTTGATCATTGTTGTTGCCGCTTTCAACGTAATCTCTGGCCTTATTATGATGGTCAATGACAAGGGAAGGGATATTGCGATCTTACGCACGATGGGCGCTACCCGTGGCATGATCATGCGGATTTTTCTGCTTTCAGGTATGGCGGTAGGCGTTATCGGTACGGTCGCTGGGTTTTTGTTGGGGTTGGCGTTTTCGTTAAACATCGAGACTATTCGGCAATGGCTGCAAACTTTGACGGATTCTCAATTGTTTCAGGCGGAGATTTATTTCCTTTCCCAATTGCCTGCCAAGGTCGACCCGGCAGAAGTCGCAACAGTGACAGGAATGGCCCTTGGTCTCTCTTTTCTTGCGACAATATATCCTTCCTGGCGGGCGGCGAGGCTAGACCCCGTCGAAGCTCTTCGTTATGAGTGACAGTGTCTCACTTCAGTTAGAATCTGTAGAGCGGTCCTTTGAACAAGGGACAGGACGGTTAGAAGTCTTGCGGGGTGTCTCGCTTTCACTCGTTGCTGGGGAGATTACGGCGCTTGTTGGGCCATCTGGTACGGGCAAATCAACGCTATTACATATCGCAGGCCTTTTGGAACAGCCGAATAGTGGAAGAGTTATTCTCGACGGAGAGGATTGTACCGCGATGGATGACAATGCCCGGACCGTAATTCGGCAATCTGGGTTAGGGTTCGTATATCAATTCCATCATTTACTCCCTGAATTCTCTGCAGAAGAGAATGTGATTTTGCCACAAATGATAGCGGGGATCAGAAAATCAGATGCCCGAGAGCGGGCTTGTACGTTATTGACAGACGTTGGTTTGGCTGAGCGTCTCTCCCATCGACCATCTGAATTGTCTGGCGGCGAACAACAAAGGGTAGCTATTGCGCGGGCCCTGATTAATCGTCCACGGGTTCTGTTAGCTGATGAACCGACAGGGAATCTTGATGAAGGGACGGCGTCGACAATATTCGATGTTATGATGAATGCTGTCCGGAAGCAGGATGTCTCAGCGCTAATTGCGACACATAACATGGACCTTGCGCGACGGATGGATCGCGTCGTAATGCTCAGGGCCGGTGTACTAGTCGACGCTTGAGACTACCAATTTGTTAGCGATTCGTTCTTCCGTAAAAAAAGTGTGGTATTCTAGGGGCTTGCGGAAGAGTTATCCACAACATAATGTGAATAGTTTCTATGTCAACCACATTATGTAGCGTAATTCGTGGTTTGTTCTAATGACAGACGCTTGAAGCTGTGGAATTAATAGGGAATGCCGCAGCCAAATTTTATTCATTTGCGTGTTCATTCGGCCTATTCGCTTTCCGAAGGAGCTATCAAAATTCCCGATCTGATCGCGCTCTGTCAGGAGCACGATATGCCTGCTGTTGCGTTGACAGATACAGGTAATCTGTTCGGCGCGTTGGAATTCTCTATTGCCGCTAGCAAAGCCGGTTTGCAGCCTATCATTGGGTGTCAGGTTTTGGTCGACCGACCCGAAGATTGCGGCGGAAAATCGAGTCATCGTGCAAACGCTCAAAGACCGTCATTTGATACGCTTATTTTGTTGGCTCAGAACCAGGACGGTTACCGAAATCTTGTAAAATTGGTAAGCCGTTCATTCTTGGAAACGCCACCTGACGAAAAGGCGCATATCAAGTTTTCAGATCTCTCTGGTTTTACGGATGGGGTCATTGCTCTGACAGGCGGGCCAGATGGTGCTCTAGGACGATTGTTGTCTGATGAGCAACGCCCAGCAGCAGACGTTATGGCTCAGAAATTGAAGGAGTTGTTTCCTGGCCGACTGTATATCGAGCTTCTTCGGCACGGGAGGCCACAAGACGATCAAATCGATGGTCCATTAATTGAAATAGCGTTTTCTCATGATTTACCGGTGGTCGCGACGAACAATAGCCACTTTGCAGATGAGTCCATGTACGAAGCTCATGATGCATTGTTGTGTATCGCTGACAGCGCGCATATTGACCAAGAAGACCGGCGCCGTTTAACCCCTCAACATGGCTTTCGTTCGCAAAAGGAGATGCTGGAAGCTTTCTCCGATATTCCAGAAGCGATTTCGAATACTGTCGTAATAGCGCAACGTTGCGCCTTTATGCCCGAAGAGCATGCGCCCATATTGCCAGCATTTCCGACATTGGATGGGCGCAGCGAATCTGAGCAGTTGCGAACGGAGGCCGAAGATGGGCTGGCACTCCGTTTGAAAACTTTAGAAATAGACGGTGACGACGCTAAACCCTACCAGGAACGCCTTAATTTTGAACTGGGTGTTATCCTGGAGATGGGCTTCCCAGGGTACTTTTTGATCGTTGCCGATTTTATTCAATGGTCAAAGAACCAAGGAATCCCGGTTGGCCCGGGTCGTGGGTCAGGTGCGGGCTCTGTCGTTGCATGGGCATTGACGATTACCGACTTGGACCCTCTTAAGTTCGGGCTTCTTTTTGAGAGATTTCTAAACCCCGAACGAGTTTCAATGCCTGATTTTGACATCGATTTTTGTCAGGATCGACGTGATGAAGTCATCCAATATGTTCAGGAAAAGTACGGCAAAGAACGTGTGGCTCAAATCATTGCATTCGGAAAGCTACAGGCCCGTGCGGTGCTTCGAGACGTCGGACGTGTTCTCGGTATGCCGTATGGGTATGTTGATCGGATTTGTAAACTGATCCCGTTCAATCCAGCGCATCCACCGACGTTGCAAGAAGCTCTGGATGTTGAACCTGAACTACGCCGGCTCCGGGACGAAGACGAACAAGTTGCCCGTTTGCTGGATATTGGGTTGAAGCTTGAGGGGCTTTATCGTCATGCATCGACCCATGCGGCAGGCGTTGTGATCGGCGATCAACCACTTGATGAATTCGTTCCGATGTATCGTGACCCTCGGTCTGATATGGCAGCGACCCAATTTTCCATGAAGTATGCTGAAGCAGCAGGGTTGGTGAAGTTTGATTTCCTTGGTCTGAAAACGCTGACCGTTCTGGATAAGGCTGTCGCGCTGATTAAAGAAGGCGGCGTAACACTTGACCTTACTACGCTACCGTTTGAAGACGAAAAAACTTTTGAAATGCTGGGTAAAGGCGACACGATCGGGGTGTTCCAGCTTGAGAGCACGGGTATGCGTGACGTACTGCGTCAAATGAAGCCCGACTGTTTCGAAGATATTATTGCGCTTGTTGCCCTCTATCGTCCGGGGCCGATGGATAACATCCCGCGCTATATCGCTTGCAAACACGGGGAGGAAGAGCCGGATTACTTGCATCCTGACATTGAAAGCATCTTGACCGAAACCTTTGGTGTCATGATCTATCAGGAGCAGGTTATGCAGATCGCCCAGGTTCTATCAGGCTTCAGTCTGGGCAACGCAGATCTTTTGCGTCGCGCGATGGGCAAAAAGATCAAATCGGAGATGGATGCGCAGCGAATTATCTTCGTCGAAGGTGCAGAGGCGCGTGGTGTGGACGGAGCGCAAGCGGCGCAGATATTTGAACAAGTTAATAAATTTGCTGGCTACGGGTTTAACAAATCGCATGCCGCAGCATATGCACTCGTTGCTTATCAAACGGCGTGGTTAAAGGCCAATTACCCGGTTGAATTCTTGGCAGCCTCAATGACGCTCGATATGGGCAATACCGACAAGCTTAAAGTCTTTAAGGATGAGATAAAGAAGCTCGAGTTCGAACTTTTGCCACCAGATATAAATGAATCGCATGGTGTATTTTCGGTTCGCCAGCCACAGAACGATGAGGAAAAGGGCGCTATTCGTTACGCGCTGGCCGCGGTCAAAAATGTGGGTATTCAGGCAATGGACGCTTTGGTGGAAGAAAGGCGCGACAAGGGGCCGTTTCAGGATATTTGGGATTTTGCGGAAAGGGTTGGTGGTAAGGTTGCGAACAAACGGCAGCTCGAAAATCTGATTAAGGCTGGCGCCTTTGAGTGCCTTGATATTAATAGACGTAAGCTCCTGGAAGGCGTCGACGTTATTTTAAAAACAGCAAATGCCGCTGAACGAGAGCGTGAAGATAATCAGGTTAATTTGTTTGGTGGAGACTCCGGCCTTAAAGTTGTGCAGCAGCAAAATTTGCCCGAGGTCGAAGATTGGCCAAAGAACGAGAAGCTCAATGAAGAAGCCGCTGCGGTTGGCTTCTTTCTTTCTGCACATCCTCTCGACTCATATGGAAGCACATTGGAGCGACTTGGCGTTGTGTCGTTTACCTCATTAACGGTCGCCTCAGCGGGAAGCCGCCCAAAACTTGCTGGCGTTGTTCAAGGAAAGCGTGAACGTACGTCTGCAAAAGGCAATAGGTTTGCTTTCGTTGAATTTTTGGGCCGGGAAGGTGTGTTTGAGGTCGTGATGTTTTCCGAGGTTCTTGCCGCAAGTCGGGAATTACTAGATTCTGGCCGTCCTTTATTGGTCGCATGTGAGGCGCGGGCGGATGGTGGGGAAATAAAATTGAATTCGGTTGGCGTGTCAGACCTGGATCAGGCCGTCGCGAGATCGGGTGCCGGCCTCAAAGTCCATTTAAATAGCCAAGATAGCCTCGAAGCATTGAAGCTTGCTCTTGCGGGCGGAAAAGAGGGCCGGGGCCAAGTACGGTTGGTCCTCAATATCGATCAGCAACAAACTGTAGAGGTTGCGTTACCGAGTAATTATCTCATTTCCGCAGATATGCGATCGGCTATTGAGTCTGTCCCTGGGGTTATAGAAATCCGGGACATATAACCGTTATATATCGAAACTAAGCCATGGATTAGTTTCTAAGGAAATTTGCTTGAAATTCTACGCGCTAGGGTCTATCAAGCCCCTACTTTAAACCGCACGCGGTCTTGCGATGACACCATCCTACATAGGTGTCGTTGTTCCGGTGTTTGAATTAGAAACAATCTGATCAAACTTGTACCGCGGACGCACCAACCGGAGAAAAGGATTTTATTATGGCTTTGCCTACGTTCTCTATGCGCCAATTGCTTGAAGCAGGCGTTCATTTCGGACATCATACTAGACGTTGGAACCCCAAGATGGCTCCGTACATTTACGGGGTACGAAACGGTATACACATTCTAGATCTGCGTCAGAGCGTTCCTATGCTCCACGCTGCTCTCCAAGCGGCCCGTGACGTCGTTAGCGGCGGCGGTCGCGTTCTTTTTGTTGGAACCAAACGCCAAGCTAGTGAACAAATCGCTGACGCCGCTAAAAGGTGTGGTCAGTACTATGTTGATCATCGTTGGCTCGGTGGAATGTTGACCAACTGGCGTACAATTACAGCATCGATCAAGCGTCTTCGGGATTATGATGAACTGCTTTCCCAGGACGATGTTGGTTTGACAAAGAAAGAGCTTCTGATGCGGACGCGTGATCGCGATAAGCTTGAGCGTGCTCTTGGTGGCATCAAAGAGATGGGTGGATTGCCAGATATTTTGTTTGTCATCGACACGAATAAAGAAAGCATTGCCATCAAAGAAGCTCAAAAACTAGGGATTCCGGTAATTGCTGTCCTTGATAGTAATTGCAATCCGGGTGGCATTACATATCCAATTCCTGGCAATGATGACGCAATCAGGTCGATTGCTCTTTATTGTGGCTTAGTCGCTGATGCCGTGCTCGATGGTCTTCAGCAGGAAGCTATCGCTGCTGGCGGCGATATTGGCGCTGAAGCTGAATTGCCTAAGGCTGAGGAAGTTCCTGCTGAGGCTGCAGAAACTCCCGCAGCAGAAGAAAAACCGGCCGAGACAGACGATGGTCAGGCAGCTGCTAGCTAACGATTTAGTTTTACATAACACTTTTATTTCGAGGACGACGTCATGGCACAAATAACGGCTTCGCTGGTTAAGGAACTGCGCGAAAAAACCGGCGCAGGCATGATGGATTGCAAGAAAGCGCTCTCCGAAGTGGATGGTGACCTTGAAGCAGCGATTGATTGGTTGCGAAAATCGGGTCTGGCTGCAGCTGCAAAGAAGGCAAGTAGGGTGGCGGCTGAAGGACTTGTCGCTGTGAATGCGGCAGGCACGTCAGGGGCAGCAATCGAAATCAATGCTGAAACCGACTTCGTTGCAAGAAACGCGGACTTTCAGTCGTTTGTTTCCTCCGTTGCAGGAATTGCTCTTGATAAAGGTAACGACACAGACGCTATCTTGAGTGCTGATTTTGGCGATGGCGCGACGGTTCAGGATACGCTGAACAATTTGATTGCAACTATTGGCGAAAATATGAATTTACGCCGGTCTGAGTCTATCTCGGTTTCTAGTGGTGTCGTGAGCAGTTACGTCCATAACGCAACGGCTCCAGGCTTGGGAAGAATTGCAGTGTTGGTTGGCCTGGAATCGACAGGTGACGCTGCGGTGCTTGAGGGTGTTGGCAAACAGTTGGCGATGCATGTTGCGGCCGCGTCACCCCGTTGGGCCACGATCGATGAAGTTGATCAGGAAGAGCTCGAACGTGAGCGAACAATACTGACGGATCAAGCCAAAGACTCCGGCAAACCAGAAGAAATCATTGCAAAGATGGTCGAAGGCCGTCTCCGGAAATTTTATGAAGAAGCGGTTCTTATAGAACAAACATCCGTCATCGACGGGGAATCTAAGATTTCCAAAGTTTTAGAACAAGCGGGCAAAGATGCTGGCGCACCGGTCACCTTAAAAGGATTTGTTCGGTATGTTCTTGGCGAAGGTGTTGAGAAAGAAGAGAGTGATTTCGCGGCGGAAGTGGCTGCGGCAGCTCAGTCCTGATAATATTTTAGAATGATTTAGCTAACGACCTATCCCTAATTTTTCCACGAGGAACGCGGTGCCGGAAGACATAAAATATCGTCGGATATTATTGAAGCTGTCTGGTGAAGCTTTGATGGGTGATCGCGAATTCGGGTTGGAAACTGACACGGTTGGTCGTATCGCGAATGAGGTGAAAAGCGTCCTGGAGTTGGGGTGTGAGGTGTGCCTTGTCATTGGCGGTGGCAACATTTTCAGAGGAATTGAAGCGGCAAGCCAGGGTTTGGAGCGGGGGACCGCTGATTACATGGGTATGCTCGCCACTGTTATAAACGCTTTGGCAATGCAGGGGGCGCTTGAACGCATTGGTGTCCACACACGTGTTCAATCTGCAATCCCGATGTCGACAGTCTGCGAGCCCTATATTCGGCGCAAAGCGAACAGACATATGGAAAAAGGTCGTGTTGTGATCTTTGCTGCGGGCACTGGTAGCCCTTATTTTACAACAGATACGGCAGCCGCTCTAAGGGCCGTTGAGATGGGCTGTGATGCATTATTTAAAGGTACCCAAGTAGATGGTGTCTATTCGGCCGATCCTCATAAGGTTGCTGACGCTGTACGGTATGAGAGTCTGAGCTATCACGATGTGTTGACGCAGGATTTGAAAGTCATGGATGCGTCGGCAATTTCTTTGTCTCGGGAAAACGAAATACCGATTCTTGTATTTTCCCTCCACAATTCAGGTGAGTTTGCGAACGTCGTAAAGGGGCAGGGCCGCTTTACGGTTATACGTAGGGATGGATAAACAATGGCTGATCCAGATCTTGATGATGTAAGGCGTCGAATGCAGGGTGCAATTGACGTATTGATGGGCGAATTTGGTGGTCTCAGAACCGGCCGAGCATCCTCAGCTCTCTTAGAGCCAGTAATGGTCGATGCCTATGGTTCTAGTATGCCGATGAACCAGGTTGCGACTGTGAATGTCAGTGATTCACGTATGATTTCTGTTCAGGTCTGGGATCAAGGTCTCGTTGCCTCTGTAGAAAAGGCCATTCGTGATTCTGGCCTCGGGTTGAACCCATCCACCGATGGCAATTCGGTTCGTGTTCCAATTCCACAACTTAGTGAAGAGCGTCGTGTCGAGTTGACCAAGATTGCGCATAAATATTGTGAGCAGGCCCGTGTGGCGGTTCGCAATATTCGTCGCGACGGGATGGACAAACTCAAACGGCAAGAAAAAGAAGGCGGGATATCTCAGGACGAGCAGCGGGCTTGGGGAGATGATCTGCAAAAACTCACTGACGGATTTATCAAAGAAGTTGACGAGGCCTTGGCATCAAAAGAATCAGAAATAATGCAGGTATGATGTCATGAAGCCGGTTTCATCTTTACGAGAAACGGCGCCGCCGCCTCCTACTCATGTTGGTATTATCATGGATGGAAATGGTCGGTGGGCTCAAGGACGTGGGCGCCCCCGTATTGAAGGGCATCGCCGGGGTATGGAGACGGTTCGCGAGGTCGTAAAGGGCAGTATCGAGCAGGGCATAGAATATCTGACGCTATACGGTTTCTCTATCGAAAATTGGAAACGACCGGCTGCCGAAATAAGTTCCTTAATGGGGTTACTCCGTCTTTATTTGCGGCAGGAAATTAAGGAATTAGATCAACAAGGTGTGAGGATGCGCTTCATCGGCCAACGGTCGTTACTGGCAAATGACATTGTTTCGTTGATCGAGGAAGCAGAAGAACAAACCAAAAATAATACTGCTTTGAATTTAGTTGTTGCGCTGAGTTATGGTGCACGTCAGGAAATTACGGCGGCGGCACAGAGCGTTGCTAGGCAGGTCGCTGCCGGCGAATTAGACGTTTCTACAATTGATGAAAGCGTCATTTCTGAATATCTGGAAACTGCCGGTATGCCTGATCCAGATTTAGTGATCCGCACCAGTGGCGAACAACGCATTAGCAACTTTCTTTTGTGGCAGGTTGCTTATGCTGAACTCGTTTTTACCGACACTCTTTGGCCAGATTTTTCTCGAGAGGATCTCCGGGAAGCAATCAATGAGTTTCACCGCCGTGAGCGGCGATACGGCGCAACGGGTTAAAGCATAGAGACGCGGTGTTGTATTGAAATCTCGAGTTTTATCGGCGCTTATTTTGGCCCCAATTGTTCTGGGTATAATTTATCTGGGAGGGACAACCTTTGTCTGCGTTGTGGCCATCGTAACGGGAATTATGACAGCTGAATGGCAACAGCTCAGCAATAGTGGTCGATTGGGGCTCGTAGGGTCCTTGGGGATTGGTATTGTTGCTACCGTAGTTCTTCTCTCGTTTTTCCTAAGCGTCCCCTGGGCCCTGACCGGTTTGAGTTTTGGCGCGGTTCTTGTTTGGCTTCTAGTCCGACGCCATATAGGCCTTGTTGGTGTTTCAAATATTTGGATCGTCCCAGGCATCGTTTCAGTTGGATGCATGGGTATCGGACTCGTTTGGTTAAGAGATATTGGCGATAGCGGGTTTCAAATTGTTCTTTGGTTAATGCTGACTGTTTGGGTGACGGATATTTTAGCCCTCTTTGTGGGCCGTTTCTTCCGCGGTCCAAAATTAGCACCGACGATTAGTCCTAATAAGACCTGGGCTGGCTTAATTGGAGGAATATTGGGAGCCGCATTATGGAGCGGATTCTGGTCTTACTGGACGGAAACCAGTAGCATCTTGGCTTTGGCGATTATCGGTGGGGGAACTGCTGTTCTTGCTCAACTAGGAGATCTTGGTGTGTCGGTGGTTAAACGCAGGTTCGATGCAAAGGATACGGGAAACTTGATCCCCGGGCATGGTGGCTTGTTGGATCGAATGGATGGGTTTCTAGGGGCGGTACCTGTTGTTGCGTTGTCGTTAGCAATCTCCAAAGGAGATGTTTCCCAATGGCCATGAATGAACTTGCGGCTGGCAGTGCACCTAGACGAATAACGATTTTGGGCTCCACTGGCTCAATTGGCTGCAATACACTTGATTTAATTCAGCGTAATCCGGAGGCGTATCAAGTAGAAGCCTTGACCGCCAATACGAATGTTGAACTGCTGGCCGCGCAGGCCCGGAAAATGAATGCTGGACTTGCTGTCGTTGCAGATGAAAGTCAATTCGGCGCATTGAAGGAGGCCCTGCAAGGAACGGAGATTGAGGTGGGCGCAGGGGCTTCTGCTGTTGTTGAAGCTGCTTCTCGTCCGGCGGATTGGGTCATGGCTGCAATCGTTGGCGCTGCTGGGCTCAAGCCCACACTCACAGCTGTAAGACGTGGCGTTTCGGTCGCTCTGGCGAACAAAGAATGTTTAGTTTGTGCTGGAGAATTAATGCTGTCTGAGGTTGCGGCATCCGGGGCGACTTTGTTGCCGGTGGATTCAGAACATAATGCTATATTTCAGGTCTTTGAATTTGATCAACGACCCGCAATCGAAAAAATAATTCTAACGGCGTCTGGGGGGCCCTTTTGGAGAACAGCCTTATCCGATATGGCGAAAGCCACGCCGGCGGAAGCTATCGCCCATCCGAATTGGGACATGGGAGCAAAAATCTCAGTAGATTCTGCGACTATGATGAATAAGGGTTTAGAGCTTATAGAAGCCCACTATTTATTTGCGATGGCCGAGGACAAAATAGATGTCCTAGTCCATACACAATCGATAATTCATAGTTTAGTTGCGTATGTTGATGGCTCCGTGCTTGCCCAACTAGGGTCGCCTGATATGCGGACGCCTATAGCTTACGCTCTGGGCTGGCCAAACCGAATTCCGGCCCCGAGCCCAAAATTAGATCTAGCGTCGGTCGGAACGCTGAATTTCGAACAACCTGATTCCGAACGGTTCCCGGCAATTGAATTAGCTCGACAGACCTTGCGTGACGGAGGGGCAGCGCCAACCATTTTGAATGCTGCAAATGAAATAGCAGTCGCAGCCTTTTTAGAACAAAAAATTAGTTTCTTGGATATCGCCAGAACAGTTGAAAATACACTTTCGAAGTTGTCTGGTAGTTCAATTGGGTCTCTGGAGGATGTTATTTCGGTGGACCTTGAAGCACGAGGCATTGCAGCGGAACGTGTTTCCGTGTGCGCGTCAGTAGCGGTTTGAGGTTGTAGTTACATGGATTTTCTCGTCGCTATTTGGACCTATGTCCTGCCCTTCATATTAGTGCTCACAGTTCTAGTTTTTGTACATGAGCTTGGGCATTACTTAGCCGCTCGACGTTGTGGTGTTAGAGTAGAAGTTTTTTCAATTGGATTCGGTCCGGAAATCTACGGATATACGGGTAAAACGGGCACCCGTTGGAAATTTAGCGCGATACCATTCGGTGGATATGTTCGAATGTTTGGAGAGCGGGCCCCGGACGACCTGTCGGGGGAGCCTGCTCATACAGATAAAGACATCAACGTTTCATTTTATAATAAAACGTTACGCCAGCGGGCGTGGATTGTGTTCGCAGGTCCACTGGCTAATTTCTTATTCGCGATTGTCGTTCTCGCCGGCCTTTTTAGTATTGTCGGGCAACCTTATACACCGGCTGATGTAGGCAAGGTTGTACCAGGGAGCGCGGCAGAAGAAGCGGGTCTATTGCCCGGTGATGTCTTCCTTAAAATTGGTTCTACGACAATCGAACGTTTCGAGCAGGTGAGAAGAATCGTTCAATTGTCACCGGGACGCCAAATTTCTATCCTCGTGAAACGGAACGGAAAAAAGGTCACGGTTGTTGCAGTTCCGAAAGCAATTGAAGTTACCCAGTTTGGTTCCCAGCAAACTATAGGACAATTAGGCGTATCGCGATCAGGTGGCGATATGGTTTTTGTTCGACACGATCCATTGACAGCGATTTGGGAAGCGTCAGTCCGTACGGTAGTTTTGACCGGAAACATCCTAGATGCTTTGGGCCAAATCATCAGTGGTCAACGAAATGCAAAAGAATTGGGTGGGCCGGTACGCATTGCGCAAATATCTGGAGATATGGCCCAGGCAGGCATTATCATGGTCGTTCAGTTTGCGGCTATTCTGTCTATTAATCTTGGTCTTATTAATCTGTTTCCGATACCGCTATTGGACGGCGGTCATTTGGTTTTTTATGGTATTGAAGCTTTGCGTGGTCGACCGGTCAGTGAGCGCGCAATGGGTTATAGTTTAAATATCGGTTTAGCTTTAATTTTATGCCTTACAGTGTTTGTGACGTGGAACGATCTGGTGCAGTTGCGCTTCATCGAATACGTTATGGGTATAGTAACATAGGAGTATGTAGGCGCGTGTTTCGTCGACAGAGTAATTTTCTATCTAGAGCTGCCCTGACGATTTTGGTTGGGATAATGCTTCTTCCGACGACCTATTCGCATGCTCAGGCACAAGGGGCGACGGAAATACGTGTAGAGGGTGCACAACGTATCGAGGCGGATACCGTTAGGTCGTATGTTCCCATTCGCACCGGCCAAAGCATCACTACGCAAGCGATGGATGAAGCGCTTAAGAAGTTATTCGCAACGGGATTATTTGCGGACGTTGTCGTTCGCCGCGAAGGGAGCGCCGTTGTTGTTAGGGTTGTAGAAAATCCGATAATTAATCGGATCGCTTTTGAGGGAAACAAGCGAGTTTCTAACGAAGTATTGCAAGATGAAGTCAAGTTGAGACCGCGAATTGTTTATACACGGACCCGCGTTCAAAATGATGTTCAGCGCCTGATCGACGTTTATCGGCGTAATGGTCGATTTGCCGCGAGCGTAGAGCCAAAAGTTATTCAACTTCCGCAAAATCGCGTCGATTTGGTATTTGAAATCAAAGAAGGACCGGTCACTGAAATTCGACGAATAAGTTTTGTTGGAAATCAACGATATGATGACAACGATTTGCGATCAGTCGTTCGGACGAAAGAAAGCGCTTGGTACCGATTTTTATCAGCAGATGATACTTACGACCCTGATCGTTTGACGTTTGATCGCGAACTCCTTCGACGTTTTTATCTTAGCAAGGGTTACGCCGATTTTCGTGTTGTATCAGCGGTCGCCGAGTTAGCCCCAAATCGTGAAGGTTTTTTTATCACGTTCACTATAGAGGAAGGGCAGCGTTATCGATTTGGGAAGATCGATGTTGCCGCGAAACTGCGGGACCTCAGTTCGGATCAGTTAAGAGGGCACATAAAGGTAAAGACCGGAGATTGGTATAACGCCGATGCTGTTGAAAATGTTGTTTCGAGTTTAACAGATGTTGTCGGCACTCTTGGGTATGCCTTCGTCGATATTCGTCCGCAGGTAAAGCGAAAAAAGAAAGAGCGAGTTATTAATATAACTTTTCGGGTCAGAGAGGGTCCGCGAGTATTTGTCGAGCGCATCAATATTACAGGGAATGTTCGAACCATTGATCCGGTAATCCGCAGAGAAATGACATTGGTGGAAGGCGATGCATTCAATGCATCAAAAATGCGTCGGGCTCGAAAGCGAATTCGGAATCTTGGCTTCTTCGAGAAAGTTGATGTAAAGAACGTGCCGGGCTCAAAGCCGGATAAGACAATACTTGAGGTAAAGGTCAGAGAACGGTCAACAGGCGAAATTTCATTTGGCGCTGGATTTTCGTCGTCGGTAGGGTTGTTGGGCGATATCGGTATTCGGGAGCGTAATCTACTCGGTCGAGGGCAAGATTTATTGCTTAAAACGACAATCGCCGCAGAATCGAGCCAGATTGACCTCCAGTTTACTGAACCATATTTTTTTGATCGAAAGTTGGCCGCCGGTGTCGACATTTTTCGTGTCACAAGGGATTTGCAAGACGAGAGTTCTTTTGAACGAAAATCCTTGGGTACTGGCGTGCGTTTAGGTTTTGAATATTCGGATAATTTAAGACAGCGTTTACGATACCGCATTAGTCGAGAAGAAGTAACGAATGTAACGTCGACTGCTTCGCTCGCTATTCGTGAACAAGAAGGATCAGCTGTAAAGTCGGAGATTTCTCAAATTTTGACTTATGACAGCAGGGATGACCGCTTCTTACCTACTGAGGGCTTTGTAACCCGGTTTAACACTGACCTGGCTGGGCTTGGCGGGAGTGTTAAGTATATACGCGCCAACGTAAGGGCCACAAAATATTATCCGATAACAGAAAAGTTTATTGCGAGCTTCGGTGGTTCGGCTGGCTATATCGTTGGCCTGGGTGAAGACGTTCGTATCGTGGATAGATTTTTCCTTGGTGGTCCTACCTTGCGCGGATTTGCTGTGGCTGGTGCTGGTCCTCGAGATGAAGCAACCGACGACGCGGTCGGTGGTAAATTGATGTACACAGGAACCGCACAGTTGACTTTCCCGGTGGGTTTACCGAATGAATTCGGAATCAGAGGGCGGCTGTTTTCAGATGTTGGGTCGCTGTCGAACTCTGAATCAACACTTGCGACGATCACTGATGACAAATCATTGCGAGCATCTGTTGGCCTCGGGATTTCTTGGAAATCACCATTTGGTCCATTAGTGATTGATTTCTCGAAGGCTTTGTTAAAGAAGGATTTCGATAAAACAGAAGTCGTAAGGTTTGATTTTGGGGCCAGGTTCTAAGGTAAGGATATGAAATTATTAAAGAACTTGAGCGTTAGTTTTCTATTTGTATATGGCGTGTTTTTAGTCGAAGCAGACATCGCGCTGTCTCAAAATACGTCGATCGGCGTAATTGATATTCAAAAGGTTCTGCGTTCTTCAGTAGACGCGCGTTCAATTAGACCGCAGATGGAAAAATTGAAGATTGATTATCAGAAACGTTTTAAGAGGTCGGAAGCTGACCTATTGAAAGCCAAACAAGATTTAGAACGCGAACGGGCTATTTTGCCGGAGGGTTTTTCTGAGAGACGAAAAGCATTTGAACGACGCGTAAGCGACACTCAGAGGCAAGTGCAGACTGTCAACAGGATGTTGGATAGAGCATTAGCAAATGCAATGCGCCAAGTGCATAAAACCTTACGAGACATTACTAGGGAACTCGCACAGGAACGATCTTTGCAATTGGTTGTACCAAAACGTGTCCTGATATTTTACGAGAAGAAGTTTGATATAACTCGAGAAGTGTCACAGCGTCTTAATAAAAAGCTTCCGCGGGTTAAGGTTGTAATGCCTAAGGGTAGACCGCCGTCGGTAAAGAAATAGATTATGCCGGATTCCCGGTTTTATAGCTCAGCAGGTCCTTTTTCCGTAACTCAATTGTCTGAGCTGTCTGGCGCTACAATTGCGACAGGGCATGATTTGGATAAATTGGTACATGACGTTGCACCACTGGATACCGCTGGTAGTGATGAAGTGAGTTTCCTTGATAACCCGCTTTACGTTTCGGCTTTCTCTGATAGTGCTGCAGGCGTTTGCATTGTTCATCCGGAACGGTCAAAAAATGCGCCTGAAGGAACGGTACTCTTACTAACAGAATCTCCTTATCTTGCTTACGCAAACGTCGCTGCTGCGTTTTACCCTGAGGCGGCCATCGTTAAAGGTGGTGCCGATGCCGCGTTTGTCCACGCCACAGCGTCGATCGGGAAAGATAGTTATGTTGCTCCAGGAGCTGTGGTTGGCGCAAATGTAGAAATTGGCGATCGATGTGAAGTAGGGCCTAACGCTGTGATAGGCCGTGGCGTTGTAATTGGTGACGACTGTAGAGTTGGGCCGTCGGTATCCATTCAATACGCAATTTTGGGTGCAAAGGTTCGAATTTTTGCGGGAGCACGGATTGGTGAACCTGGATTTGGATTTGCTTCAACTGCTGAGGGACATGTCACAGTGCCCCAACTTGGTCGGGTGATCATCGGAAATGAAACGGAGATTGGTGCCAACACTACGATCGATCGAGGGAGTGCAGCTGATACTGTTATCGGCGACGGTTGCAGGATCGACAACCTAGTCCAAATCGGACACAACGTGATTCTTGGCAACGGGTGTATTATTGTTTCTCAAGTGGGCATTTCGGGCAGCACGCAACTCGGTGATTTTGTCGTGGTTGGTGGCCAAGTTGGATTTTCTGGGCACTTGAAGATTGGAAAAGGTGTTCAGATTGCAGCACAATCCGGAGTTATGAATAATTTGCCAGCTGGTGGTAAGTATTCTGGTTCCCCAGCAATACCGATGCGGCAATGGTTGAAGCAGGCAGCCATGATACGAGCGATGGGAAAAAAGAAGGCAAACAAGGATGGATAGCATCGATAAAGAATCCGTCATTAGTGAAATCAATATTGATCGAATTATGGAACTCATCCCGCATCGATATCCGTTCTTAATGATCGATCGAATTGTTGATGTGGTGCCCGGCGAGAGTGCTACGGGCATCAAGAACGTGACAATAAATGAGCCGTGTTTTCAAGGGCATTTTCCCGGCCAACCAATTTTCCCCGGCGTGTTAATAGTAGAAGCCATGGCGCAGACCTCTGCGGCCATGGCCGTGATTACATTGGGGGAAGCGTCTGAAGGTAAGCTAGTCTACTTTATGACGATAGAAAACGCTCGATTTCGTAAACCTGTGACACCGGGCGATCAGCTCCATATTCATGTGAACAGGCGTGCCAGTCGGGGGAAAGTTTGGAAGTTTAATTCGCAAGCCAAAGTTAACGACGACGTCGTTGCTGAGGCCTCGTATGCGGCAATGATAATGGACCATTAAGAGAATGACAGAAATTCATCCGACCGCCGTCATCGAGGCCGGTGCCGAGCTTGGCGAAAACGTATCCATTGGTGCATTTTGTGTAGTTGGTCCTAATGTTTCGTTAGGCGACGGTTGTCGTCTTATTTCGCACGCTGTTGTCGCCGGTAGAACAACCGTCGGCGCAAATACTCACATTTATCCATTTGCCTCTATTGGTCATCAACCCCAGGATTTGAAGTATCAAGGGGAAGCATCAACACTTGAGATCGGCGCCAACAACATTATTCGCGAAAACGTAACGATGAATCCGGGGACTGAAGGTGGCGGGATGGTTACCCGTGTCGGGAATAATTGCCTGTTTATGGTAGGTGCCCACGTCGCGCATGATGGGGTTGTTGGCAATCATGTCATTTTTGCCAATAACGCAACAATTGCCGGGCATGTTGTCGTAGAAGATTACGCTGTACTCGGTGGTTTATGCGCTGTTCATCAGTTCGTTCGCATTGGTTGCCACGCCATGATTGGTGGGATGTCTGGTGTAGAACAGGATGTTATCCCTTACGGTTCAGTTCTTGGAAATCGCGCGAGACTAGCAGGTTTGAATGTTGTAGGCATTCGGCGTCGCGGCTTTTCACGCAGCGAGATTGCAGATTTGAGAAAGGCCTATCGGCTTCTATTCGCTGAAGAAGGGTCTATGTCAGAACGTTTGATCGATGTTTCTGAGATGTACAAGGAAAACCAAGCCGTGATGGATATCGTTGATTTTATTCGCGGCGACTCCAGCCGTGCCATTTGTCAGCCCAGAACGGAGCATGGCACCTAAGCTTGCAATCGTCGCAGGCGGCGGCGACTTACCTTGGTTGTTGCGGGATTCATGTGACGCAGCTGGACGAGACTGTTTGTTTCTTGCCCTGGATGGCCACGCAGATGCTAATCGTGAACCTGCCCCCAACTCCTGTATCCGCATAGGTGATTGGGGCAAATCTCTCGATTTATTACGCGAACACAATGTTGAAGAGTTGGTCTTTGTCGGGACAGTGCGTCGTCCTGGCCTGAAGGAGTTGCGACCGGATGCGAGAGGTGCCGCGTTTTTAGCCCGGCTTGGTCGCTCATGGTTCGGTGACGATTCAATCCTTTCGGCTATTATGAAGGAGCTGGAGAAGGAGGGTTTTCGGATCGTTTCGCCGGAATCTCTTTTAGATGAATTCGTCGCTAAAGAACGAGTTTATGGTGCCGTTCGGCCGGATGGAACGGCAACAGCTGATATCCAGCGCGGCAAGGAAGTGATAAACGTCATCGGAACTCAAGATATTGGGCAAGCCGTCGTCATTCAGCAGGGTATCGTCATTGCCGTGGAGGCTGCTGAAGGTACAGACGCGATGATAGAACGGTGTGGACCGTTGCTTCGGAAGGATGCGGGAGGTGTCTTGGTTAAATTTCCAAAGCCAGGTCAGGACCGTCGGGTCGATTTACCGACCATTGGAACTTCGACTGTTTATGCAGTAAATGAAGTAGGTTTGTCTGGAATTGCTGTTGAAGCAGGTGGTGCCCTGGTCATTGATGCAGATGAGGTTGCGAGGATTGCTGACCAAGTGGGAATTTTTGTTATTGGCGTTCCCGGTGATTAGCAATGGTCGAGACAATCGAGGGTGGGCTAGGCGCAACTGAGGCTAAAACTATTCGCATATTTCTCATAGCCGGAGAGCCCTCCGGCGACTTGCTGGGGGGGCGTCTCATGGGAGCACTCAAACGTCATTCAGGAGGAGATGTGGTTTTCGCCGGTGTCGGTGGAGAACGGATGAATGACGAGGGACTGATAAGCCCTTTCCCGATGACTGAACTCTCAGTAATGGGCTTAGCTGAAATTTTGCCGCGGATATTCAATCTACGCCGTCGCGTTCGTGAAACTGCAAAGGCCATAGAGCAGTATGCGCCTGACATTTTGGTAACGATCGACTCTCCGGGGTTTTGTTTCGCTGTCCTTAAACGTTTGAAGAGAGTTCCAGAAACTCGTCGCATTCATTATGTGGCGCCGAGTGTCTGGGCTTGGCGTCCTGGCCGCGTCCATAAATTTGCTCGCGAATTTGATCATATCTTGACGCTATTGCCGTTTGAACCAGCCTATTTCGAGCCAGTCGGTTTGAAGTCAACTTTCGTGGGTCATGCCGTAATCGAAAGCAAACTGGCTGATGCAAATGGCGTTGGATTTCGAAAGCAACACCGAATTGGCGAGGAGGTTCCGCTATTATGTGTGCTTCCAGGGAGTCGTCAAGGAGAGGTTAAGCGGCATATGGCGCCGTTTCGTTTGGCGGTGCAGCTATTGCAGAAACGATTCCCGCTGGTTCGTGTGGTTATACCAACCATCCCGGGGTTAAAGGATGAAGTGACTTCGACGATACAGAATTGGGGAAGCCCAGTGCTCGTTGTTGAGGGAGAAAAGGACAAATTCGATGCAATGGCAGCTTCAAATGTTGCGTTGGCGGCATCAGGTACTGTCACGCTTGAACTAGCTTTGGCGCGTGTTCCGTCGGTAGTCGCCTATCGAATGAACCTGATAACGGGCTGGATCATTAAAGCGTTGGTCAAAATTCCTTATGCCAACCTTGTAAACATATTACTTGATCGAGAAGGAGTTCCTGAATTTATACAAGGTAAGTGTACAGGTGATCGCCTAGCGGATGCCTTGGAAAACTTGTTGCGAGATAAGTTGGTATATGAAGCGCAACAGACGGCTGCGGATGAAGCAATTAAACTTCTTAAAACTGGTGACGGCCTGCCGAGTGATATAGCGGCAAATACGATCTTGTCCCTAGTACGCCAGGGCTAAACAAAAAGGGGCACCTAATGGCACCCCTTTTACGACGGTGCGTCCTTGAAAATCAGCGGTCGGAAATTGGCAAAAGATCGCGCCGGTCAGCGCCGGTATAGAGCTGTCTTGGGCGACCTATTTTCTGGCTTGGGTCCTCAATCATTTCGTTCCATTGTGCGATCCAGCCAACAGTACGAGCAACAGCAAACAGTACGGTAAACATCGTTGTCGGGATCCCTAAAGCCTGGAAAATAATACCTGAGTAGAAGTCGACGTTGGGATAAAGCTTCCGATCAACAAAATACTCGTCTTCCAATGCGATACGTTCGAGTTCCATTGCGAGGTCGAGAAGGGGTTCGTCACGGATATCGAGTTCACCAAGAACCGAATGGCAGGTTTCACGCATGATCTTCGCGCGTGGATCAAAGTTCTTATAGACCCGGTGGCCGAAACCCATGATACGGAAAGGATCGTCAGGATCTTTGGCTTTCTTGATGTAGGTATGAATATTCTCTTTGCTACCAATTTCACCAAGCATGTTAAGCACAGCTTCGTTAGCGCCGCCATGTGCAGGACCCCAGAGACTTGCAATACCTGCAGAAATACACGCGAACGGATTGGCGCCACTTGATCCGGTCAGGCGGACCGTTGAGGTAGAGGCGTTTTGTTCGTGGTCTGCATGCAAAATTAAGATGCGATCCATTGCTTTGGCAATGATCGGATTGATTTCGTAATCCTCGCAGGGTGTCCCAAACATCATGTGCAGGAAGTTTTCTGCAAATCCAAGATCGTTTCGCGGATACACGAACGGTTGGCCGAGGGAATATTTATATGCCCAACCCGCTATCGTTGGCATTTTTGCGACCATCCGGTAGGAAGCGACCATGCGCTGATGGGGGTCGGAGATGTCCGTACTATCGTGATAAAATGCTGATAGAGCACCGACCACACCACACATGATTGCCATAGGGTGGGCATCTCGTCGGAATCCCCTATAGAAATTGGTCAGCTGCTCATGGAGCATCGTGTGCAAGGTTATTGCGCGATCGAATTCGGTTTTTTGTCCCTGATTAGGCAACTCGCCATAAAGGAGCAGGTAGCAAACTTCGAGAAAATCACTTTGCTCTGCAAGCTGTTCAATTGGATAGCCGCGATGAAGTAAGATGCCATTATCACCATCGATATAGGTGATTTTAGACTCGCAACTGCCTGTTGCTATAAATCCTGGGTCATAGGTGAAATATCCGGTTTCCGCGTATAGTTTTCGGATATCGATGACAGGGGGACCTTCGGTACCCGTCAGAATTGGAAAAGTAGCTTCTTTTCCCGAGACGTTATCAGTAATTGTGACGTTGCTGTTTGATGCCGTTCCCGCAGCGGAGGATTTTTGGCTCATACGGATTATCCTTCGTAGCGCCTGCGGAAGCCCCGGCTTCTATGCAGTAGCGCAATATGGTTAAGATTTGAGGTGCCGGGAAAGTAGCTGATTAATTCGGTCATTTCAATCGCATGGCGTTAATTGGTCATCACGTCCTTGAGACGGGAAATAGTCTCTTCCTGCCCGAGTACCATTGCGACCTCAAAGATTCCGGGAGAGACTGTTGTGCCGGTAAGGGCGGCACGAAATGGCTGCGCTATTTTCCCCAATTTGATGTCTTCATTTTCTGCAAATTTATGGACTGCTTCATTGATTGCCTCTTCGGACCAAGGAGATAGTTCTGATAACAACTCTGAAAGTCGTCCCAGTCTATTTCGTGCTTCGTTATCTAACGACTTCGTGGCTTTCTCATTGATCTCTAGCGGCCGGAGGTAAAAATAAAATAAAGAAGTTTCAATTAGTTCTGGGATTGTCTTCGCACGAGATTTTAACCCTGGCATTGCCATAACAAGGCGCTGGCTCATCTCTGTATCGAAAGGCTTTTGTATTCTTTCCGCGATTGGCTCTTGGATTAAGTTTGCGAGTGTTTGATCCGAAGCTTCTCGGATGTAATGAGAATTTACTGACGATAACTTGTCAAAATCAATGCGAGCAGCGCCACGTCCGACATCCTGAATTTCGAACCACTTAATCGCTTGCTCTAAGGAAATTATTTCATCATCGCCATGGCTCCAGCCAAGCCGCATCAGATAGTTCAAGAGGGCTTCCGGTAGATATCCCATTTCCTGATATGCTTGGATTCCGAGGGCGCCGTGTCTTTTTGAGAGTTTTGTGCCATCTGGGCCGTGAATAAGGGGAATATGTGCGTATTCTGGTGGGGTCCAGCCAATCGCCTGGAACAGCTGGGATTGCCGGAATGCATTCGTAAGATGGTCATCGCCGCGTATAGCATGGGTTATGCCCATATCATGGTCATCGACGACCACAGAAAGCATGTAAGTCGGAGAGCCGTCAGCCCGCAACAATATCATATCGTCCAGTTGAGAATTGGCGACAGTAACAGAACCCTGAACGAGGTCCTGAATTACTGTTTCGTCATCGAGAGGCGCCTTAAATCGGACTACGGGCTTTATATCGTTTGGGGCGTCGGCCGTATCTCTATCCCGCCATGTACCGTCATAGAGGCGTGTGCTTCCAGCAGCGCGAGCTTTTTCACGCATGACTGTTAGTTCTTCTGGAGAACAGTAGCAGTAATAGGCTTTGCCGGCGTTTAGTAGGTTATTGGCGACCTCTGAGTGACGCTGGAGGTTTTGTGATTGAAACACCGGGGGTTGGTCAGCTTCGAGGCCTAACCAATTCAAACCGTCGATGATGGCATCTATGGCTTCTTGGGTAGATCGTTTGCGGTCGGTATCTTCGATGCGTAATAGATATTTTCCGCCATGGTGTTGAGCAAAAAGCCAATTAAACAAAGCGGTTCGGGCTCCTCCAATATGAAGGAGGCCAGTGGGTGACGGAGAAAATCTGGTAATTACACTCATGTGATCGATCATTTATAGGGAAATGAGAAGGGGAGATAACACATCTAAGCGGGCCATGCATTACTTGTCAGACTTAGAAAGATCATTCAGCAACTGCAAGTAGAAGAACCAGCAAACAGCGAATATCATATGATTGCGACAAAATAGGTGTCTTTGCGATCATGCCCCGAGAACCCGACAGCTCGTTAAATCGAATTGATAAAACGGGACGCCAAAGTCATGGCGTACGCGTGAATGTCTTATCATGGGTCGTTGAGGAACGGTCTCGTTGGATTCTTTGGTGTCCGGTTTTCTTGGCTTGTGGTATCGCCGTGTATTTCCAGCTATCTCAAGAACCCGCAATCTGGGTCGGACCGGTTCTAATCAGTATTTTGACCAGCGGTTGGATATTTATTTCCGCGATCAGGCGGAACACGATCGTTTTCCTGATTTTTTTGATACCTGTTCTTGGTTTTACATCAGGACAACTCCGAACTTATTTAGTATCTGCACCGGTACTCGAGAAGAAGACAGGGCCGATTTGGGTTAACGGAATTGTCAATCGATGGGAGCCGAAGGCGAGAGGCCATAGGGTTACTCTTTCAGAGGTGAGTATTGATCTGTTAATGCGGCATAAGACGCCGTCCCATGTTCGGATCACGATCAAAGGTGACAGCCCGATAGTGAGAGCGGGCGATAAGTTACGAATTCGCGCGGTTCTCTATCCTCCAGCTGCCCCGGCGATGCCCGGGGCTTTTGATTTTTCTAAGCAGGCATTTTTCAAACGCCTTGGCGCCGTTGGCTATGCCGTTCGTAAGCCTGAATTGTTGAGACAATCAGAAGATAACGAGTTGCGTACGGCGATTGCTCGTTTGCGGCAAACTCTCACTGAGCGCATTTTACGGAGTCTTCCCGGAACCACAGGTGGTTTTGCCGCTGCGTTAATTACTGGCGAACGCGGAAGGATACCTGATGATGTCCTTTCCGCTATGCGAGAATCTGGATTAGCACATTTGTTGGCTATCTCGGGTCTTCACATCGGTCTTGTCGCAGGAATTCTATTCTTTGTGTGCCGGTTTCTACTGTCTTTGGTAGAACCAATTGCCATCCGTTGGCCTATCAAGAAATGGGCCGCTGGTATGGCTCTTTTTGGGAGTTTCTTTTATCTCCTGATTTCCGGAATGACACTGCCAACACAAAGGGCATTTCTAATGCTTAGCCTGGCGTTGCTGGCAGTGATGATTGATCGACGGGCCATCTCAATGCAAATGGTGGCATGGGCAGGCTGTGCGATATTAGCGATCGTCCCTGAGAGCCTTTTTAACGTTAGTTTTCAGATGTCATTTGCGGCCGTTATAGCCCTCGTTGCTGTTTATGAACGGGGGTCTTTTCTGCCCATAACGAGGGCGATGACGCCGGTATTTCGCTTAACATTTTATATTGCCGGCGTTCTGCTTACGACTGTCGTCGCGAGTTTGGCGACGGCGCCATTTGCATTATTTCATTTCAACCAAGTTGCGCTCTATAGCATGTTAGCCAATGTTTTGGCCGTTCCAATAACGGGGCTCTGGATAATGCCGTTTGCGATTGTAGCGGTTGTTCTGATGCCCTTTGATCTGGAAAACTATCCCCTTATGGCAATGGGATCGGGCATCGAAGCAATCGTGTCGATTGCTCGGTTTGTACAGGAGTTACCCGGAGCCGTATATGCTATGTCAGCGATGAATGGCTGGCTTCTTAGCGCAATTGCCCTTGGGGGCTTATGGCTATGTCTTTGGCAGCACACAGTGCGCTATCTCGGAATGGTTCCTATCGTTATCGCATTAGTCATGCTTCCCGGTGTGCCAATTCCCGATGTGTTTATTTCAGCTTCGGGTAATCAAATAGCGGTCAGAGATGTTGATGGAAGGTTGTTTTTTATAAAAGGTCGGAAGGGGATTGTTATAGAAACTTGGCTACGTCGAACGGGTAACAGAGTTCAAAATGTCTCGCAGAACCCTAAAATTGAGAATTCGGTGATGCGGTGTGACGGATTGGGATGTGTTTTCTATAAAAATGGGCAGCAAATATCACTCCTCTGGCATCCTGCAGCAATCCTGGAAGATTGTTCGATGTCAGACATTATTGTCGCTACGATCCCCGTCAGCCGACCGGCATGCCAGACATCAGAAAATGTTATCGATCGTTTTGACTTATGGCGGAATGGGAACCACGTTGTCTTTCTTGATCGAGATAGGGTTACGATAAAGTCAATCGGCAGCACAGCGGGCCGACGTCCGTGGTCACGCTATCCGCGAGAGTTTAAGAAGCAACGGTAAGTCTGTTAATACTGACGCAAAATTGCTTTAAGACGGCCTTGAACCTTTACTCGATCAGGTCCGAAAATCCGAGTTTCATGCTGTTCGTTTGCGGGTTCGAGCGCAATGGATTGCCCTTTGCGGCGTAATCGCTTCAAGGTGACTTCATTCTCGTCAACTAAGGCAACGATGATTGCACCATTATCTGCGTTATCGAGCCGTTCGATGACTGCTATATCGCCGTCATGAATACCAGCATCGATCATCGAACCACCTTGAACTTCCAGAGCGTAATGGTCTCCGCGTCCTAACATGGCGGCGGGTACGTCCGTTGTTGCAGTGTCGTCCCGAACAGCTTCAATAGGAAGACCTGCCGCAATTCGTCCATAGAGGGGGACCTGAATGACGCTGTCTCCGAATTGGTTTGCTGGTTCTTCGTTGAAGCCACCTTCAATGACATTCGGTGTAAAACCCGAATTGATCCTTTCCGGTTGCTTTAAGTTGTCTGGTAACTGAATGACTTCGAGCGCCCTGGCACGATGGGGCAGGCGGCGAATAAACCCGCGTTCTTCCAATCCCGTAATCAGCCGGTGGATACCCGATTTGGACTTTAGCCCCAAAGCATCTTTCATCTCGTCAAAGGATGGGGAGACCCCCCTGGACTTAAGATGATTATCGATAAATTGCAGTAGGTCGTACTGTTTTTTCGTCAGCATTTTGATGACTCCGGCAACGCGGCTGCGTGAGAATTTCTATAGGATCGAAAAGAACCAAACAAAAACATTAGGTATGTTCTAGTTTGGTTCTATTTTGGCGTCAAGCCGGAAACAGCGCTATTTTCGAATCAGATACTGAGAATGCCGCCACCAAGCCTCATGACGCGGACTGGTTGACCTTCTTCGATTGCGGGAGAATATGGCTCTCGAATGATCAAGGCGTCGGCGCGGGCGAGGCCGGAAAAAACAGAGCTGTCTTGCTTACTAAAAGGTGTTGCTGTTAACGACCCATCGGAGTTTCGGTCAATTGTCGCTCGCAAATAGTCCTCGCGCTCATCGTTTTCAGAGAGCGGCTTTGTGAGGGTTGCAGTCTCATACACTGCATCATCAGCTGTGCATCCGAGTAGTGCATTGAGGGCGGGGCCAAGAAAAATTGTGGCACATACAAGGGATGAAACTGGGTTGCCGGGGAGCCCTAACATCCGAGTTTCGTCGATATGGCCGAACATCAATGGCTTGCCTGGGCGCATAGCAATACGCCAGAAATCGATTTCAAGTCCGATTTCTCCCAATACTTTTTGAACGAGATCATGATCTCCAACAGATGCCCCGCCACAGGTGATAAGCATGTCCGCACCTTTGGCCCCGGCAGCCATAATCCGTAGAGTGTCTTCCGAGTCAGGGGCGATGCCAAGGTCCACAGGGATGCCACCACGGGCAGTTATGAACCCGGCGAGCGCAGGTCCGTTAGAGCTTACGATTTGATTCGGGCCGATGGGATCTCCCGGCATTACGATTTCGTCGCCAGTTGCCAGGATAGCAATTCGTGGCTTTCTTCTAACGGTCAGCCATGGAACATTCATTCCAGCAGCCAAGCCGATATCACGCGCTGTTAAAACATGGCCCGCCGAGAGGAGAACGTCACCTTCGGTAAAATCCAAACCAGCCGGTCGGATATAACGCCCAACGGGCGCTTTGCCATCCACAACATTGACCTGGTTGCCATCTCGTTCGGTGTTTTCTTGAATGACTATGGTATTGGCGCCATCCGGGACTGTTGCGCCGGTGAATATCCGAACCGCCTGGCCTTGAGAAACGGTGCCGTCATAGGCTTGTCCTGCAGGAACATGACCCACGATATTAAGTGTCGCCGGTAGTTTCTCAACGTCTTCTGAACGAACGGCATAGCCATCCATCGCGGATACAGCATGGGGAGGCTGAGTACGCCTCGCGGCAACGTCCTGTGCGAGAACACGTCCGAGGGCCTCAGAAAGCGAGACCTGTTCCGGAGGCATTAAAGGCATATCAGCCTTTATCTGGTTTCTGGCTTCCTCAACAGAAATCATGCGCCATGCCCATCGGTCCGGAAATCACCCGATTGACCGCCGGACTTAGCGAGTAGTCGAATGTCTGTCAGTCGCATCGTGCGATCTACCGCTTTGCACATATCGTAAATCGTCAACGCCGCCACGGATACGGCGGTTAGAGCTTCCATTTCAACGCCTGTTTGCCCGGCGACTTTACAAGTGGCTTCAATATCAATGGCATTGCGGTCGGGGACGAGGGTTAGCTCTATGTCGATTTTTTGAAGGGCGAGGGGATGGCATAGTGGTATCAGTTCCGGGGTCTTCTTGGCGCCCATGATTCCGGCGAGGCGTGCCACGGAAAGGACATCGCCTTTCTTCATGCCTCCTTCCTGAACAAGTCGCATCGTCTCTGCTTCCATAAGGACAGTGCCACCGGCCGTTGCAACGCGGCTCGTAACGTCTTTACTCGAAACGTCAACCATGACGGCTTTACCGTCATCATTGATATGGCTGAGGCGAGGTTTCTGGGTCACAGCGATTGTTCCATTTGGGGTGCCGGTACCGGATTAGTGAGAAGTGTTCTGACGGCTTCGGCCACATCATCCTGGCGCATAAGGGATTCACCGATTAGAAAGCATCTCGCGCCGGCATTTGCCATCTCGGAGAGATCGTCAGGTGTATACAGCCCGCTTTCAGAAATCAGAATCTTGTCTGACGGGACCTGACTGGCAAGCATCTTCGTAGTATTCGTATCTGTATTTAACGTTTTGAGATTTCGATTATTGACACCGATTAATGGCGATTGAAGTGTCATCGCCTGCGCTAATTCTATTTCATTGTGGACTTCAAGCAGCGCATCCATTCCGAGAGAAATTGCGATCTTTTCGAGCTCTACAGCATCTTTTTGAGACAATGCCGCCATGATAAGCAAAATGCAGTCGGCTCCTAAAGCACGTGCTTCATAAATTTGGTAGGGGTCCAGCATAAAATCCTTACGCAAGATGGGCAATTCAACAGCGTTTCTCGCCTTAATCAAATGATCATCATTGCCATCAAAATATGGAGTGTCAGTAAGAACCGAAATGCAGGTTGCGCCACCGAACTGGTACGCAGTCGCAAGAACAGCTGGATCGAAATCCGGTCGGATCAGCCCCTTACTCGGAGATGACCGTTTGATTTCAGATATCAACCCATAGCCATCTTTGGAAGCGCGGTGCAAGGCGTCAGCAAAACCGCGGGGTGCAGAGGTTTCACGAGCAGCTGTCTCTACTTCGCTGACCGACCGAATGGCCTTACAGGCCGCAATATGTTTGCGTTTATCGGCGCAAATGCGATCTAGGACATTATCCATCAGGCCGCCGAGCTATTACCTTCGTTAGTAACGCTGACCATCGTATCAAGGGCTTTCTGGGCCTTGCCGCTATCGATTGCATCGGCGGCAATGCCTGCTCCTTCTTTGAGGTCACCGGCTTTGTCGGCGACAATCAAGGCGGCGGCGGCAGTGTATATGACGATATCGCGGAAGGCTCCCTTTTCTCCGCTCAACATAGCAGTCATGGCTTTGGCATTTTCTTTAGCGTCACCACCTTTAAGGTCTTCTGATTTGGAGAATGGGATGCCGGCATCCTTTGGCGATACTTCGAAGTTTGTAACCTTGCCATTTTCGTACGCCGAAACATATGAAGGACCCGTGGTGGTCAACTCATCAATCCCGTCTGAGCCATGAATTACCCATGCTTTTTCAGCGCCGAGTTTACCGAGCACTTCCGCCATGGGCTCCACCCATTCTTTGGCAAATACGCCAACAAGAAGCCTGTTCACACCTGCCGGGTTCGACAGTGGGCCGAGAATGTTGAATATCGTGCGGGTAGCAAGTTCTACGCGAGGCCCGGCTACGTGGCGGGTCGCACTGTGATGTCTCGGCGCCATCATGAAGCCGATACCGGCCTCTCGGATGGATTTTTCAATTAGAGGCATGTCGCAGTCGATATTGACGCCGAGAGCACCAAGAACATCTGCCGCACCAGCCCGTGAGGATAGGGCACGATTACCGTGTTTCGCTATTGGAACGCCGCAACCAGCGACCACAATAGCGGAACCCGTGGAGATATTAAGTGTTCCGCTGGCGTCGCCACCTGTACCAACAACATCTATGGCGTTTTTCGGAGCGGAGATCATCAAGGCTTTTGATCTCATAATGCGGGCCGCGGCGGTAATCTCGTCGACCGTTTCGCCTCGTACACGTAGCGCCATCAGAAAGGCACCTATTTGTGAAGGTGTTGCGTCACCCGACATGATTATGTCGAATGCCTTTTCTGCTTCAGGTTCGCTCAGTGCTTGACCACCTGCGACTTTGTTTAGAAGGGGCTTAATCCCTTCGGCGGCGTTATTCATGCCGCGTTCCTCCATTGCCGAGATAAATTAAGAAAATTTCCCAAAATAGTATGACCGTGCTCGGTATCAATACTCTCCGGGTGAAATTGTACGCCATAGACAGGCCATTGATTATGAGAAATTCCCATAACCACCTTGTCGTTTGTTTTGGCATTGATTGCTAGCGTGTCCGGCATCGTATCTGGATCAACTGTCAAAGAATGGTATCGAATTGCTTCAAATTCTTTGGGTAACCCATGAAACAAGCCCAATCCATCGTGGCTAATTTTGCTGGGCTTTCCATGGACTGGCGTACTAGCTCTGATGATATCTGCGCCAAAGGCCTGGGCAATTGATTGGTGGCCAAGGCATACGCCTAATGTTGGGATCTTGCCGTCGGTCATTTTTATAAGTTCTACACAAATTCCCGCTTGATCAGGGTCGCAAGGACCAGGAGATAAAACGATTGCTTCAGGTTCCAATGCCAAGGCGTCATCCACTGATAGGGCATCATTGCGATACACAGCTGTTTCAGCACCGAGTTCACCCAAATAGTGAACCAAGTTGTAGGTAAAGCTGTCGTAATTGTCTATTAAGAGCAGCATTTCAAATACTTAACATGAGACCTTGTGCCGATTAACATCTTATAACAGGTCTGAAAAGACAGCGAAAGCAAGCTGAAGAGTGGAATTTGATCGTCCTACATGAAACGACGCATGACTTGAATGATTATCAGTGGCTCTATGATTAGAGATTATGAAGAAGAAAACTTTGTTGCAGTACTAGACGTTATCAATGACGCGGCGACTGCATATAAAGGCATAATTCCCGAAGATTGCTGGCACGACCCATATATGTCTGCCACAGAACTCCAACGCGAAATCAACACGGGTGTTTCTTTCAGAATGGTTTTAAACGAGGAAAACATTGTTATGGGCGTTATGGGTGCACAGCCAGTTCAAGACGTTTTGTTGATCCGGCACGCCTATGTTCGAACGCAAGCGAGACGACGGGGGATCGGCAGTCAATTGATTTCCGACCTCCGGAAAAGGACCGCGCTGCCAATACTGGTGGGTACCTGGGCAGCGGCAGCCTGGGCTATTCAGTTTTACGAAGATCATGGGTTTATGGCACAGAGCGATAAACTGACACAGGAACTGCTAAAAAAGTACTGGTCGGTTCCGGAGGCTCAGGCAGATCAATCTGTCGTGTTGATGGATCAGAGCTGATTGCCGGCTTCCCCCGCATATCGGACCGCTTCTTCTGCTGCGCGGACGAGGGCCTGGGCTTTATTGATGCATTCTTGATGTTCGCTGTCAGGATCGCTGTCGGCGACAATGCCGGCTCCTGACTGCACATACATTGTACCATCTTTGACGACTGCCGTGCGTAGAACAATGCAGGTGTCCATCGAGCCATTAGCAGAAAAATAGCCAACAGTGCCCGCGTAAATCCCACGTTTTTCAGCTTCAAGTTCGTCGATTATTTCCATTGCGCGAATTTTCGGTGCGCCCGAAACGGTACCGGCTGGAAATCCACCGGCAAGAGCATCCATCGCATCATGTTTCTCGTCGATCTCGCCCTCCACATTGGAAACGATATGCATGACGTGCGAATAGCGTTCGATGACCATTTTTTCAGTCACATTGACGCTACCGATCTTTGCCACGCGACCGACATCATTCCGCCCCAAATCCAGCAGCATCAAATGTTCGGCGCATTCTTTTTCGTCGGCGAGTAACTCGTCAGCCAGCGCATTATCCTCGGCTGTCGTACTACCGCGTCCACGAGTACCTGCGAGTGGCCGCAACGTTACTTTGCCATCCCGGAGGCGAACAAGAATCTCTGGGCTAGATCCGACAACAGAAAATTCACCAAAGTTCAAAAAGAACAAAAAGGGCGAAGGATTGGTTCTCCGTAATGCCCGGTAAAGAGAGAAGGGGGGGAGTGTGAACGGGACCCGAAACCGTTGTGAAAGAACGACCTGAAATATATCTCCGGCAAAAACATATTCTTTCGCTTTACGGACGATTTCTTTGTACCGGTCGACAGGCGTATTTGAAATAGGAGCAGGCAATGACGTCGCTCCCGCTCCCGCCTGCTGGTGAGGAAGTTTATTGTCAAAATCCACGACAACATCCTGCAGTCGGCTTTGCGCTGCATTAAACGCCGCTTGCGAGGTGATGGCTTGGTCATGTCGGATCGGGGTGACCACAGTGACCGTGTCTTTGACCAGATCAAAGATTGCCATGATTGTGGGACGAATAAAGAGACCATCGGGCGTGCCAAGGGCATCGGGCCGGGTTGACGGGATGTCCTCGATCAGTGCAACGGTATCATAACCGAGATAACCGACGAGCCCGGCCGCCATAGGTGGCAAATGTTCTGGTAAATCGATACGTGAGGCTTCTACCAGTTGCCGGAGCGAGTCGAGAGCACTTTGATCGCAGGGTTCAAAGGCGTTGTCGTCGCTAATCGCGGCGTGGTTGATTTCAGCCTGATTACCATTGCAGCGCCAAATTATATCTGGGCGCAAGCCGATGATTGAATATCTGCCGCGTGTCGCACCGCCTTCTACAGATTCGAGAAGAAAGCTGTTGGGTAAATCCTCGGCTATTTTAAGCATTGCTGAGACTGGCGTTTCCAGGTCGGCAACAAGAGTTGTCCAGGCAACTTGTGCCTGGCCCGCGAGGTACGTTTTCTCAAAGGCCTCGAAAGAAGGCTCGATATTCATCAATAGGCGCGGCCTGTAACCGCGAGAGTGACCGCGTTTCGATCCACTGATACAGGATAGGTTTTGCGTAAAGCAGCAAGGTATTGAGCAACGGCGTCAGCGGATACGACATTCTTTAACTGTGTCGACAATGAATCTTCTTCAGCTTTGTTTTTGCCCGGCACTGCGACAATAACTTGCTTTATTTCGGCAATAGAATAGCCGTCATTTGACGCGGCAATAACGACATCACCTTTCTTGGCGTTGAACAAGGTTCCAAGAAGAGAATCAGAAACAATAGATCCTTGCGGTTTGATAAACCTAGAAACAGGTTTACTGGTTTTTGTCGTATAATCGCCAGTTTTACTTGCAGCCAACAGGCCAACGCCATTTTGTGCTGCTTTTTGAAGGGTTTCGGCTTTCTTTTTGGTGACGTCACGCACCTGGCTTTGCTTCCAAATATCGACGATTTGGTTTTGAACTGCGCTTAGTGGTTTAAGTTTTGGGGCAGTAATAGATTCAACTTTGAGAACAAAGAATCCACCTTTTTGGGTCTCTTCAACGTTCGTCGTTTCACCCTTGGGGGTCGAAGCAATTTTTTCAATAAAAAGGGGTGATTTGGGAAGTCCGTTAACCGGTTTGCCATTAGGCCCATTTCCTGTTGAATCCACGGCAGTGAATTTAAGAACTTTTGCTGAGACCGTAGAGGCGGCCACTTCAAGGCTTGCGCCACCTGCCAAAGCATCATTAAGTTTACCAGTCAACTTTACGATGTTGTCGACCGCCATCTCACGAGATACATCGCGCTTTATTTCTGCTTTAAGGGAATCAAACGTCGGCGTACGGCCTGGTTCGATTTTTTTTACATGAACGACATGCCAGCCTAGGGCCGTCTTTATTGGCGAGGTGACACCATTAACTGAAAGCCCGAACGCAGCTTCTCCGACTTGCGGCGGTAAATCCTGTTTCCGAAGATTGCCAAGGTCATTCGGAGTGGTCTTTGTAATTTCCTTGGCGGCTACATTAAATGCCCTGCCGGATTTAGCCAGATCTGAAAATGTTTTTGCTTTTGCCTCATCTTGGAAGAGAACCTGTTCCAGCGCTCGGCGTTCAGGAACCGTTAGCGTTTCTCTGCGGTATTCGTATTCTTGTTTAATACGGTCGGACGATGGCGTTAGTTCTTTTGCAACTTCGGTTGGGTCGAGGAAAATTGCCGTAACCCGGCGATATTCGGGCGTAGTAAACCTCGCTGGGTTTTTTTTATGAAACTCAATCAGCTCCCCTTGGTTAGGGGTCCGGACATCGGAGGCATTGCCGTACGGTATCTTTACGATTTCTGCGACGCGTTGTTCGTTTCGATATTTATAAACGGTATTCAACAAAGCCTTGGGCGTATGAGCCGATGTCCTTAAGGCGTTGGTTACCTGGCTCTGGGTAATTTCCTGTCGGAGCAGCTCGACATATCGTTGCTCTGATAAATCTTCCGTTTGGAGAAAGCGCTGATAGGCAACACGATCAAATTGACCGCCAGCTGTTTGAAAACGCCGGTCACTTAAAATCGTTTGACGTATCAAATCTTCTCCCGCACCCAAACCAAACTTAAAGGATTCGAGTGATAACAAGCGCGAGTTAACCAACTGGTCGACCGTTTGATCTATGAGCCCTAGCTGTGTTGCCTGTTGCGCGTCGAAATTACTTCCGAGTTGGCGGCGCATGACTGATAACAACCGTCGTACTTGATTGTTTAGTTCGGTGCGGCTGATTTCAGTGCCGCCGACTTCGGCAACAACATCACCAATAACGGGGCCACGAACAACGTCACCAATTCCCCAAACCGCAAAAGAGAGTATCAGGAGACCCGCTAAAATTTTGGCAACCCATGAAGCTGCTTTGGTACGCATCATCTCAATCATATCGACGCCTTGTTGATTTGCTTGCTGTGAGCGCTGAACCCACTCAATGTGGCGCGCATAATAGAAACTGGGGACTGGTGCTGCAATAAACAATAAATCGTTTTATTCCGGTTGCTTGGTGTCATTCGGTGCATGTGATAAATAGCGATGGACTGATTTGGTTTTTATTGAAGGCGTGTTTGTATGAGACCTCTAATTGCCGGCAACTGGAAAATGAATACGTTACGCTCAGAAGCAACTGCATTAGTGGCGGGGCTGATGGAGCAAAGAGCCGAGAGAGATCCCGGTTGTGATATGCTGGTGTGTCCCCCATTCGTAACTTTGCGTCCGGTTGCTGAGGTAATAGAAGGATCTCCGATCGCGCTCGGCGCCCAGGACTGTCACGCGGAAGGTTCCGGCGCACATACCGGGGATATCAGCGCTGCAATGTTGGCAGATGCCGGCTGCAAATGCGTAATAGTAGGACATTCCGAACGACGTGCCGATCATCGAGAAAGTGACTCATTGGTCGTATCTAAGGCAATTGTTGCGCATGAGAACGATTTGACCGCGGTGATTTGTGTCGGAGAGACCTTGGCTCAACGGGAGTCTGAAGAAACCCTATCGATCGTTGAAACTCAGGTTTCACAATCAGTTCCTGACGGGGCAACCGCAGAGAACACTGTTGTGGCTTATGAACCAGTTTGGGCAATCGGCACGGGTTTGACGCCGACGATCGATCAAATTTCAGAGGTTCATGATTATATGCGGGCGCTTCTCGTTGCACGGTTTCCTGATCGTGCTGAGTTTCGTCTTCTATACGGTGGGTCAATGAATCCAGGGAACGCACGTGAAATTCTTGCGGTTGATAATGTAAATGGGGGGCTTGTCGGCGGTGCGAGCCTTAAGGTTGAAGACTTTTGGGCGATCTGTACCAGCGTATAGTTTTGATGGGTGTTTTAGAAATAGTCTGAAATTCCGCTGGTCAAAGGACCCTAAGCAGGACTAAAAGAAGCGCTCGCGTTACCTATATACGTACAGGTAAATCAATTTCGGTCCAGGGAAGGGCAATCCTTTGGAAACGGTACTACTGTTAATTCATCTGATTTTGGCGATCGCCTTGGTGATTGTCGTATTACTACAAAAAAGCGAAGGCGGTGCGCTGGGCATCGGCGGCGGCACTATGGGTGGACTGGTTTCTGCACGTGGGTCTGGGAACTTGTTGACTAAGGCGACGGGAATAATCGCCGCATGTTTTATTGGGACCAGTTTATTCCTTGCGATTTTGGCAGGAAATACTGGACAAGGACCGGCACGCTCGATCGTTGATACACCGGCAGAAAAAACTGCGCCAGCGAAGCCCACAGGGCCGACAGTCCCACTCGCAAAATAGAGAAAATCCGAATCACTCTCTAAGAGGCGGCATTTCTGCCGTCTCTTTGCCATTGGGCTATCGGAACAACTGCTATAAAGTCGGGGTCCATGACACGGTTTGTATTTATTACCGGTGGCGTGGTTTCATCCCTTGGTAAAGGGATTTCCTCAGCATCATTGGGCGCCTTGCTTCAAGCAAGGGGTTTTAAGGTTCGTCTACGCAAGTTGGACCCATATCTCAACGTTGATCCGGGGACGATGAACCCTATTCAGCATGGCGAGGTCTACGTTACCGATGACGGCGCGGAAACAGATCTGGACCTCGGGCATTACGAACGGTTTACCGGCGTACCCGCCCGACAGGGCGACAACGTCACGACGGGCAGAATCTATTCAACGGTTTTGTCGCGGGAACGACAGGGTGAATATTTGGGCGCAACAGTCCAGGTCATTCCGCATGTTACGGATGCCATAAAAGAGTTTATTGGCTCCAATACAGGAGATTCGGATTTCATTTTGTGCGAAATCGGTGGCACCGTTGGTGACATCGAAAGCCTTCCGTTTCTTGAGGCGATCCGGCAAAAAGCAAATGAACTCGGCCGCGAGCGCTCAATGTTTATTCATTTAACGCTGCTACCGCATTTATCTGCTGCGGGAGAGGTTAAAACCAAGCCCACGCAGCATTCTGTAAAGGAGCTTCAAAGTGTGGGTATCCAGGCAGACATTTTATTGTGCCGGTCAGATCGAGCCATTCCTGCGGATGCTCGAAGAAAAATAGCACTCTTTTGCAATGTTGCGCCTGAGCGCGTTATTTCGGCCCCTGATGTAGGGACAATTTATGAAGTGCCGTTGGTCTACCATGAACAGGGCTTCGACGTGGAAGTCTGCAATCATTTTGGAATCGAGACTCAAACCGAACCTGATTTGAGTCGATGGGTTCAAATTGTCGATAGCATCAAACAGCCTGAAGGCAGGGTAACGATTGCGGTCGTTGGTAAATATACGGAATTGCCTGATGCTTATAAATCTCTAGCCGAAGCGATTGGCCACGGTGGTATCGCTAATAGTGTTGGCGTCGAGATGAGATGGATCGACTCGGAAATTTTTGAGAGTGAGGACGCTGTTCTACATCTCGAAGACGTCGATGGAATCTTGGTTCCAGGCGGATTTGGAGAGCGTGGCGCGGAGGGAAAGGTCGCTGCCGTTCGGTTCGCACGTGAACATCAAGTGCCATATTTCGGGATTTGTTTCGGCATGCAAATGGCGGTTATCGAAGCCTGCCGTAACCTGGCAGGTATGCCAAAAGCGGGATCGACCGAATTCGGCGAAACTCCTGAGGCTGTCGTGGGGTTGCTGACTGAGTGGCGAAAGGGTGATGTCGTTGAGCAACGGGATGCAGATGTTGATTTGGGCGGTACGATGCGGTTGGGCGCCTATCCTTGTCGTCTAAAAGAAGGAACGCTCGTTCATCAAATCTATGGATCGGATATGATCGAAGAACGACATCGGCATCGGTACGAAGTTAATATTAATTATGCAGACAGGCTTGAGACGGCTGGACTAGTTTTATCGGGTGTTTCGCCAGACGGGGAATTGCCAGAAATTATCGAATTACCAGATCACCCATGGTTTGTTGGTGTCCAGTTCCACCCCGAGCTGAAATCCAAACCATTTGATCCTCATCCATTATTTACTTCCTTTATTAAAGCGGCAGTGGACCGGTCGCGCCTCGTTTAGTAGAAAAGTGGTCAAGTTCCGCGTTCTATTTTGGTGAATTCAGCCCATGGCTACTCCCCGGCACATCTCAATCGGCAATTTAACTGTCGGCAATGACCTGCCTTTGGCATTAATCGCTGGGCCGTGCGCTCTGGAGGGCAGGAGTCACGCTCTTGAGATGTCCCATGCTTTGGTAGAATTGACGGCGAAGCTAGGTATTGGTCTTGTCTATAAAACGTCCTTCGACAAAGCCAACCGTACTTCCTTGAAAAGTAATCGCGGTATCGGGATGAAGGAGGGGCTTCCGATCCTTGCTGAAGTTCGCGAGACTTATGGATGTCCTGTCGTAACGGATGTCCACCTCCCTGATGATTGTGGGCCAGTTGCAGAAGCCGTTGACGTGCTCCAGATTCCAGCATTTCTATGTCGTCAGACAGATCTTATTGTTGCCGCCGCAAAGACCGGGAAAACGCTCAATATTAAGAAAGGGCAGTTCCTTGCGCCTTGGGATATGGAGAACGTTGTCGTGAAAGCAGTGGAGAGCGGGAATGACAATGTCATGGTTTGCGAACGGGGTACGAGTTTTGGATACAACACGCTTGTCTCTGACATGCGGTCCTTGCCTGCAATGGCTGAAACAGGGTGTCCTGTGGTCTTTGACGCAACCCATTCTGTTCAGCAGCCGGGGGGCAAGGGCACCGCTAGTGGTGGGCAACGGGAGTTCGTCCCAGTTTTGGCGCGAGCAGCGGTTGCGATAGGCGTTGCCGCAGTTTTTATTGAAACCCACCAGGAGCCAGATACAGCTCCGAGCGATGGTCCTAATATGGTGCCCCTAAATCAAATGGAAGCCCTACTCAAAAACCTTATGGCCTTTGATCAGGTCGCGAAATCAAATCACTGAAACCTAGATAACGGAAACAATTTAACATCGGAGTAAATGAATGACTGCCATTGTCGCCATTCACGGCCGGGAAATTCTTGATTCCCGAGGCAACCCAACAGTTGAAGTCGATGTCCTCCTGGAAACGGGCGCGTCCGGCAGGGCAGCGGTGCCGTCTGGGGCCTCGACAGGTATCCACGAAGCGGTTGAGTTGCGTGACGGTGATAAAGAACGCTTTGGTGGTAAGGGTGTTCAAAATGCTATTGCCGCCGTTAACGGAGAGATTGCGGACGCTTTGTCAGGAATGGACGCTGAAGATCAGGTCGAAATCGACGATACCATGCTTATTCTCGACGGCGAGCGTAACAAAAGCCGTTTAGGAGCCAACGCGATCCTTGGTGTAAGTTTGGCTACCGCGAAGGCGGCGGCCTCAGAGGCCGGATTACCTCTGTACCGTTATGTCGGCGGAGTAAGTGCGCGAACCATGCCGGTCCCCATGATGAATATTCTTAATGGTGGGGCGCATGCAGATAACCCGATCGATATTCAAGAATTTATGATTATGCCGGTATCGGCGGAAACAATTTCTGATGCAATAAGATGTGGCGCTGAAATTTTTCAGGCGCTGAAGGGAGAGCTCTCAAAAGCAGGCCTAAACACAAATGTTGGCGATGAAGGCGGCTTTGCGCCGAACTTGGGCAGTGCTGAAGATGCTTTGGATTTCATTATGAAATCCACGAAAGTTGCCGGATATGAACCTGGTGAGGATGTTGCTTTGGCACTTGATGCGGCCTCTAGTGAGTTCTTCAAAAAAGGCAAATATGAGCTCGTTGGAGAAGGTAAATCACTATCCCCTGAGCAAATGGTGGCTTATTACGCAGATCTGGTTTCTAAATTTCCGATTGTCTCCATTGAAGACGGCATGTCGGAAGATGATTGGGAAGGCTGGGCTGCACTTACGAGCGAGATTGGTAGCAATGTTCAGCTCGTTGGTGATGATTTGTTTGTTACCAATACAGAACGCCTATCACGGGGTATCAGCGATGGCGTTGCGAACTCGATTTTGGTAAAGGTAAATCAAATCGGTTCGCTTACCGAGACATTGGCATCGGTCGATATGGCCCATAAAGCAGGCTATACGGCAGTTATGTCTCATCGGTCAGGTGAAACGGAAGACTCAACAATAGCGGATCTCGCGGTTGCAACGAATTGTGGACAGATCAAGACGGGGTCTCTGTGCCGGTCTGACCGGACGGCCAAATACAATCAGCTCATTAGAATCGAAGAGGATCTAGGCGATCAGGCGATATATGCCGGACGGTCGATTCTGCAATAAATTTAAATTTCAAGAGTCAAACTGATTCTTTTTTGCAACACTTTCGTCTAACTTAAGGTTTTTTCAGACTCTTTTTCTATTTTTTCTTGACGTAACGAATCGGTTTGTGATTCGATTCGGTCATGTCAGTTGTTTTGGAAATTCGTCGCCGAGGGCGACATATCGCAGGCTCTATCTTAGGAGCACTGATATTCGCGTATTTTGTAATGCATGCGGTGCAGGGGGACCGTGGTCTCCTCGCATGGCTACAAATTCGTCAACAAATAGCGAGTGCGGACATCGATTATTCGGCATCAAAACTGCAACGCGCGGGATGGGAACGTCGGGTCGTGTTGTTGCGTAGTGATGCAATGAACCGGGATATGCTTGATGAGCGGGTCAGGGTGGTAACAGGTTTTCTTAAAAACGACGAAATTTTGGTGTTTTCTGAAGACTCGAATCCTACACGCTGATCTGTCATTGAGCTTCGAAAAATCGGCAAAAGTCGGAATGTAACGAATTCATTTCGTCATCTTAATTTTTCTTTCAAATCCTGCTGTCAAAAGAACATAAACTTTCTCACGCTTATATTGCGTGTACGCTGGTTTTGTATAACCTCGTCATGGTTAATTTTCGGGATATATAAGGCCGTTTCGGTGTTCCCATTGCGAGGCGTAATACATGGCAACTAAACGAAAATCAGCGGCGTCAAAGGCGTCTAAAGTAAAAAAATCTGCCGCTAGGTCCCGAAAAACGGGTGGAAACGGCGCAGCAAAAACTCAGAACAGTTCTGAGGACCTCGTATCGCTATACCATGACATGCTTCTTATTCGGCGCTTTGAAGAACGCGCAGGTCAACTCTATGGAATGGGGTTAATAGGCGGTTTTTGCCATCTCTATATAGGACAAGAAGCGGTTGTTGTCGGGATGCAGGCGGCCATTACTGCAAATGACGCTCTTATCACGAGTTATAGAGATCATGGACATATGCTGGCCTGTGGCATGGACCCAAAAGGTGTCATGGCTGAACTGACCGGGCGAAGCGGCGGATATTCGCGGGGTAAAGGCGGCTCGATGCATATGTTTAGCACCGAGAAGAACTTTTTTGGCGGTCATGGAATCGTTGGTGCCCAAGTTTCGATTGGCACCGGACTGGCGTTCGCTCAACGCTATAAAGATGATGGAACAATCACACTCGCTTATTTTGGCGATGGGGCTTCGAACCAGGGGCAAGTTCACGAGTCTTTTAATATGGCAGCGCTTTGGGACCTGCCTGTCATTTACGTTATTGAGAATAACAGGTACGGGATGGGGACGTCAGTGCAGCGATCTTCCGCCGCAGAAGACTTATCGCAACTTGGCGCGGGTAGAGGAATTTTCGGGATACAAGTAGACGGGATGGATGTAGAAGCCGTCAAAGAAGCCGGAGAGATGGCGGCAGCAAAATGCCGGGCCGGTGAAGGACCGGTGATCCTAGAAATGATGACCTATCGTTATCGCGGCCATTCAATGTCTGATCCCGCTAATTACCGAAGCAAGGAAGAGGTTGCCAAGGTAAGGGACGAACAAGATCCGATAACAAATCTCCAAAGCCGTTTATTAAAACAAAAAGTCTTGTCGGAAGACGAATTTAAGAAAATTGATAAAGATATACGGGACGTTGTCGCTGAAGCTGCGGAATTTGCCCAAAATAGCCCCGAACCTGATCCATCGGAATTGTATACCGATGTTTTGGTTGAAGTTTAAAAGGAGGGCCGCGGAAAAATGCCCACGAATATTTTGATGCCCGCGCTTTCGCCAACGATGACAGAGGGCAACCTCTCGAAATGGCACAAGCAGGAAGGGGATTCTGTTGGGCCTGGCGATGTCCTTGCAGAAATTGAAACCGATAAGGCGACCATGGAAGTCGAAGCTGTCGACGAGGGTGTCCTGGGTAAGATTTTAATTCCCGATGGTACGGAAGGTGTTCAAGTCAATGACATTATCGGGGTCATCGTCGCGGAAGGCGAGGATGCAGGTTCCGTAGAAGTTACAGCGTCGCCGACGAGTACGTCATCTGTTGAAGCACCGGGATCGATGGCAGAATCGAAAGCTATTCAGCCTGAAGTTCCGAAAACGACTTCAGTTGTCGAGCTCGATTACACGGGTGAGACAGCAAACATGACGGTTCGCGAGGCTCTACGCGATGCAATGGCCGAAGAAATGCGTGCGGATGACCGCGTTTTCTTAATGGGTGAGGAAGTTGCTGAATATGAAGGGGCGTACAAGGTTAGTCAGGGACACCTGGATGAGTTTGGTGACAAGCGCGTTATCGATACGCCAATAACTGAGCATGGCTTTACCGGCGTTGGGATAGGCGCGGCGTTCTTAGGACTGCGGCCTATTGTCGAATTTATGACGTTTAATTTCGCGATGCAGGCTATGGATCAACTTATCAATTCGGCGGCCAAAACGAACTATATGTCAGGCGGCCAGATGGGATGTCCTATTGTCTTCCGGGGACCAAACGGTGCTGCCGCGCGGGTCGGTGCGCAGCATTCTCAATGTTTTGCCAGCTGGTATGCCCATATCCCCGGACTAAAGGTTGTCTCCCCGTGGAGTGCGGCTGATCACAAAGGTTTACTAAAGTCTGCAATACGCGACCCCAATCCAATAATTTTCCTGGAGAATGAATTACTTTATGGCGGCAATTTCGATGTACCGACAGATCCAGAATGGATCGTGCCGATTGGCAAAGCGAAGGTTGTCCGGAAAGGCAGTGACGTCACAATCACGGCATTTTCAATAATGGTTGGAAAGGCGTTGGAAGCGGCCGATGCCCTTGCGGCCGAAGGTATTGAGGCTGAGGTTATTGATCTTCGGACGATCCGCCCACTTGATACGGAGACCATTGTTAACTCCGTACAAAAGACCAATCGATTAGTCTCCGTGGAGGAAGGCTGGCCATTTGCGGGTATTGGTGCAGAGATTTCTGCGACAATTATGGAACAAGCCTTTGATTGGCTCGATGCGCCAGTAGGCCGCGTTACAGCCATTGATGTTCCGTTGCCCTATGCCGCAAATCTCGAAGCGCTTGCCTTGCCGCAAGCGGATAACATTGTTTCGACGGCGAAATCCGTCTGTTACCGTAATTGATACGGTTGGATTGACTGATGCCCATTAAAATTATCATGCCGGCGCTTTCGCCGACCATGACCGAGGGTAACCTCGCCAAATGGCACAAAGGCGAAGGCGATAATGTCGAACCAGGCGATGTCTTAGCTGAAATCGAAACCGATAAGGCAACGATGGAAGTTGAAGCCGTGGATTCTGGAACGCTGGGCAAGATTATTGTGCCTGACGGCAGTGAGCGCGTTGCTGTAAATGAGGTTATCGGTTTCCTGCTGGAAGACGGTGAGGACGCTGGCTCTATTGATACTAATGATACGCCAGCAGCGAACGCTGCGGAAACTGCTCCGGCTGCAGCCCCGGTGAGTCATACAGTTGGTGATGATAATGCGCCAAGAGCAACGCCATTGGCGCGTCGCCTCGCAGAACAAGCAGGCATTGATTTGGCAACGGTTGCTGGGACTGGAGCACGAGGAAAAATAACGCGTGCCGATATCGAGACGCTAACAGGTGCTGGAGGTAAGTCAGCAACCCCCGCAGCGGCAACGACAACGGCATCTTCTGAGAATCGATTGTTCGCAAGCCCATTGGCCCGCCGTTTGGCAGTTGAAGCGGGGCTAGACCTTTCGGCTATTGCCGGAACTGGGCCGCAGGGACGCATCGTCAAAGCGGATGTCGAGAAAGCTAAGTCGGCACCACCTGCGACCGTTGCGAAAGCTGCGCCTGCCGCAGATGTCATTGAAAGTGACCGGTATGAAGTCGTGCCAATGAGTGCGATGCGCAAGGTCGTCGCCGAGCGCATGGTGCATTCTAAATCAAACGTACCGCATTTCTATTTGAGTGTTGATTGTGAGATTGATGAATTACTGAAGGTTCGCTTTTCTTTGAATGAGCGATTTGAGGATGGAAAACTCTCAGTAAATGATTTTGTCATTCGGGCCTGTGCATTGGCTCTCATGGAAGTACCAGAAGCCAATGCAGGCTGGGTCGGTGACGGGACGATGCGGCTCTATAAAACAGCTGACATTTCCGTCGCTGTTGCTTTGGATGAAGGCCTGATAACACCAATTATTCCTGACGCCGAAAGCAAAGGGCTAGCGGAGATATCTGCGAAGATGAAGGATTTGGCGGGGCGCGCCCGGGACGGTAAACTTACCCCCGAAGAGTATCAGGGTGGTTCCTTTACGATTTCAAACCTCGGTATGTTTGGTATCAAACAGTTCGACGCAGTGATCAATGAACCGCAGGGCTGTATTCTGGCTGTTGGCGCTGGTGAACCACGCCCAGTTGTGAAAAATGGAGAAATCGTCCCCGCAACGGTAATGACGTGCACGCTGTCTTGTGATCATAGGGTGGTGGATGGTGCGACGGGTGCCAAGCTTTTGAGCGCGATCAAGCGGTTGATTGAATATCCGCCAGCAATGTTGCTTTAACCATATGCGGCCAGAGTAGGCCCAGTATTTGGGTGATTTGGAAATTAGATGTCCGATACGGAATTTGACGTCGTTGTAATAGGTGGCGGGCCCGGAGGTTATGTCGCCGCCATTCGCGCAACGCAACTCGGGATGAAGACAGCTCTTATTGAGCGTGAACATCTAGGCGGTATCTGTCTAAATTGGGGTTGTATTCCAACTAAGGCATTGCTGCGCACATCAGAAATTCATCATATCTTGCATAATCTCGATGAGTTTGGGATGAGCGCAAAAGATATTTCCTTTGATATCGGTAAGATTGTTAAACGCTCGCGGAATGTCGCTAAGCAACTGAACCAGGGCGTCGCCCACCTCTTAAAGAAGAACAAAGTCACTGTGATTGATGGTACTGGCGCGCTTACGGGGCAGGGCGCTGTTCTCGTGACAGACAATGACGGTAAGAAGCGAGAAATAAAAGGTACAAACATTATTCTGGCGACAGGTGCCCGAGCGAGAACCTTGCCAGGCATGGAGCCCGACGGGAAACGCATATGGACCTATCGTGAAGCGATGGTGCCTGAGGAGATGCCGAAATCCCTTTTGGTTGTTGGGTCTGGTGCTATTGGTATGGAGTTTGCCAGTTTCTATAGCGATTTAGGGGCCGATGTTACAATCGTTGAAGTTATGGATCGAATTCTGCCGGTTGAGGACGCTGAGATCTCCGGTTTGGCGTTGAAGTCCTTTGAGGCGCAAGGGATGACGATACACACAGGCGCGAAGGTCAATGGTTTGAAGGCAGGCACAAACGATGTGAGGGCGGATCTTGAAATTGATGGCAAAGCACAGGCCGCGTCTTTTGACCGCGCTATTCTTGCGGTAGGGATCGTTGGGAACGTCGAAGATATCGGTATTGAGGGTTCAGGCGTCGAGGTCGACAGAGCCCATGTTGTCGTCAATGAATGGTTGGAAACCGGTGAGAAGGGCGTGTACGCCATTGGCGACCTCGTTGGTCCACCTTGGTTGGCTCATAAGGCGAGCCATGAAGGCGTAATCTGCGTTGAGCACATTGCTGGCCTTGAAACGCATCCTCTCAATAGATCTAATATTCCTGGCTGTACCTATTGCCGTCCCCAGATTGCCAGCGTCGGTTTGACAGAGGAAGCGGCTATCGAGGAAGGACATGAGGTAAATGTTGGTCGTTTCCCGTTTATGGCAAATGGCAAGGCAATTGCTCTTGGTGATCCTGAAGGTCAGGTGAAAACAGTTTTTGATGCTAAAACAGGTGAACTCCTCGGCGCCCATATGATTGGTCCAGAGGTAACTGAGATGATCCAAGGCTATACTGTTGCTCGAACAGCAGAGGCGACGGAAGCTGAATTGATGCATACAGTGTTCCCACACCCAACACTGTCGGAAGCAATGCATGAATCCGTGCTCGACTCTTTTGGCCGGGTTATTCATTTCTAATTGGCGATAGTGGAATAATTGATGGCTACATCGCTTGATAAAATTCGTCCTCGTCATCCGGAAAAAGTAAACAATCCGGATAGCCCATCGCCGCGAAAGCCCGATTGGATACGAGTGAAAGCACCCAATTCGGAGGAGTATTTCCGGACGAAAGGTCTCATGCGTGAGCTTTCTCTCAACACGGTTTGTGAGGAGGCTGCCTGTCCGAATATTGGTGAATGTTGGTCGCAACGACATGCAACCATGATGATTTTGGGTAGTGTTTGCACGCGGGCTTGTGCTTTTTGTAACGTCGCGACCGGAAAACCAAACCGACTAGACCCGCATGAGCCTGAACATGTCGCCGAGGCGGTATCCAAATTAGGGTTACGGCATATTGTGATCACTTCAGTTGATCGCGATGATCTTGATGATGGCGGTGCCGCTCATTTTGCGGAGGTCATTAATAAGATTCGAGAAGTTGCTCCTGATACAACTATCGAAATTTTAACACCGGATTTTTTGCGGAAAGACGGTGCACTGGAAGTCGTTGTCGATGCACGCCCGGATGTATTCAACCACAATCTAGAAACAGTTCCTCGGCTCTATCCCAGCGTCAGGCCAGGGGCGAAGTATTTTCATTCGTTGAATCTGCTACGTCAGGTTAAGGAGGTCGATCCAACGATCTTTACCAAATCTGGTTTGATGGTTGGTCTTGGTGAAAACTTGGAAGAAGTTGTTCAAGTGATGGATGACATGCGGTCGGCTGATATCGATTTTCTAACGATTGGGCAGTATTTACAGCCGACGCCAAAGCATCACCCGATTGATCGCTTTATTACGCCGAATGAATTCGAGGACTTGAAAAGCCATGCGATTGCTAAAGGCTTTCTCTTGGTTTCTGCAACCCCTTTGACACGATCTTCCTATCATGCAGATGAGGACTTCAAGAAACTCGCTGAGGAACGACTGAAGCGGGTAAGTAAAGCTTCTTCATAGAAATGCCCAAACATTCTGAGCGACGGTTGTTGCCATATACTTCTGAACAGATTTTTGATCTTGTTGCAGACGTTGAACGGTATCCCGAGTTTCTCCCTTGGTGTGTTGGCACCCGCATCCTTCGGCGTGAGGAGAATGTTGTCTATGCTGATCTCATGGTCGGATTTAAGATGGTTCGGGAAGTTTATACGTCAAAGGTTATTCTTGATCGTCCAGGAACGATTGATGTGGAATATCAAAAGGGTCCGTTTAAACATCTGATTAATTACTGGAAATTTAAAAACGCAGAGGACGGATGTGAAATTGAGTTTTTTATCGATTTCGAATTTCGGTCACGGATTTTACGAGGAATTATTGGGCCATTTTTCGGTGAAGCAGTGCATCGAATGGTCGGGGCATTTGAGGCCAGGGCTGTCGACGTCTATGGCAAGAATAACGTTAAGAATTAACTGCTGTTTCGATCATCTTAAATGCCTGTAAGACGGTCGCTTCGCGGACGGTCGCTCGGTCACCAGAAAATACTTCGTGATAGGCAATGGTCGGATTACCTTCGCTGGCGCAGGCAAAGTGAACTAATCCTACAGGTTTCGTCTCTGTACCGCCTCCCGGACCAGCAATTCCGGTCACAGAGACTGTGATATTAGCATTTGAACGCCGTAAACCACCTTCTGCCATGGCGAGGGCAACTTCTTCGCTTACAGCGCCATGGGTAATAATGAGCTCCATCGGCACCTCTACAAGCTCGTTCTTTGCTTCATTGCTATAGGTGGTAAACCCTCGATCGACGACATCTGAAGATCCTGATACCGCTGTTAAGGCGGCAGAAATCAGACCGCCCGTGCAGGACTCGATTGTTGCGACTTTACGGTTTGCTTGTTGGCAAAGCCGGATGATTTCTGAAGCGCGCAGAAGGCTGTCTGGATGTAACATTTTACCTCAGTTGAGTAGGGTGATTAGGCCAAAGAGAATTGCTGCGGCATAGCCAGCGGCGAAGACGTCATCAAGCATAATACCAAAACCGCCTTCAACCGATCGATCTGCCCACGACGCGGGCCAGGGCTTAAAAATGTCAGCAATTCTGAACAAGACAAAGGCGGTAAAGAAGTAGCTCAAATTCAAGGGTGCAATTGAAAGAACCAGCATTTGCCCAACAACTTCGTCAATGACGATAGCGCCCGGGTCCTTGTCGTTAGTACGCTGTGCATAAATAGTGCTCGCTATTGCCCCGATGATAAATAAGAAAAAAACCACGGTAAGAAGTACCAATTGATTCCATTCGGTTAGAATGAGCCAAGCAATAGGGAGTGCTGCTAATGACCCCCAAGTTCCTGGAGCGAACGGCATGAGGCCTAAGCCGCAGCAGGTCGAAATGAGGCAAACTGGATGGAAGAACGATAATCCTCGGGGAAGGGAGTGGGCAGACATGGGTTTAATTGTTTAACCGGGCACTGAAACGGAAGCGATTGCTTGGGCTGCAAGTCCCTCACTTCTACCGGTGAAGCCCAATTTTTCAGTCGTTGTCGCTTTCACGCTTACTCGGGAAATAGATATTTCTAAGATCTCGGCAAGCTTTTGGCGCATCGCATCGCGGTGTGGGCCGATCTTTGGGCTTTCACAAATTATCGTCACGTCGATATTTATAATTTGGCCACTCATGTCGGAAACGAGCTTTGCGGCGTGTCTGAGAAATTCTGAGGAAGCAGCGCCGCGCCATTTTTCTTCAGATGGCGGAAAGTGGCTTCCTATATCACCAGCAGAAATTGCGCCAAGAAGAGCATCTGTTAAAGCATGCATTGGGGCATCGGCGTCTGAATGTCCCTTCAGACCGTGATCGTGGGGAACCGCTATGCCGCAAAGCATGGCATGATCTCCAGGCCCATATTGATGGACATCAAATCCGGTGCCCACGCGCGTTATGGCGTCACTTAAATTCAACATTCTTTTCGCTTGCTGCATATCATCCTGCGTTGTGATCTTGATGTTGCTTTCGCTTCCGTCGACAAGGGTAACTGGAATACTAGCTCTTTCGGCGACCATCGCGTCATCTGTTAGTTCGAGGCCTGCAGCATCACGGTGCGCGGTGAGGATAGCGCGATAGTTAAATCCTTGGGGGGTCTGTGCACGCCAAAGCTTCTGCCGGTCCAAAGTTTTTTGAATCGTTTTCTGGTTAGATGCGGTTTGTTTAATAGTGTCGAATACCGGTAACGCTGGGATTGCAGCTTGAAAATCGTTCAGGGCGTCCAATGTCCGCGTAACCAAACCCGTGTCGGGGAACGGTCGGGCTCCATCGTGGACCAGAACTGTTGTCGGGTTAATGTCTTCGAGACTTTCGAGCCCAAGACGCACAGATTCTTGGCGGGTAGCTCCGCCATCAACCGGATCAAGGACTGAAATGTCAGCCAGAGCGGCTTCATACAAACTATTATCTTCTGGGCGCCGTACAATGCGGACACCGTCAATTCCAGGGTGTTCAACAAAGGTATCAATGGCGTGCCGAATTATCGAACGGTCGCCAAGCTGCAAATACTGTTTCGGCGTTTGGTCGCCAAACCGGTTCCCGCTTCCACCTGAAAGAATTAGGGCAATACACCCTGTCATTAACGCCTCGCTTTAGCTGCATTAAGGGCTTATAGGATGAAAACCCATGCAAATGGCACGGTACTGCCGTCGCGCCGTTATGCCAAGATGTCAAGATTCGCAAGAACTTGTCTGCACTGAACAGATATGGCTGATATAGTCGCATCATGAGCATAATTTCGCATCTTTCAATATCGGCACTTGCCGCAATGTTACCGGTATCGGTCTATGCTTTTCGGCCCCAAAGCGAACGCAATTTTTTGTTTTGGTGTTTATTAGCAGTGGCAATTTCTGGTTCCGGAGCGTTGACGTTCGTTACCTTTTCGGAGGGGTGGCGAACCGGGTTTGCGCCGGCATTGTGGGCAACGGTGACTGCGACCCTCGTAATATACATCCCAATCGCTGCCTATTGCCGTGAAGGACACAAGCTGGCGTCGGGGTTACTGCCTTACCTGTTCGTTCTAGGTGTCCTGGCGGTTATATGGCAAAATCAGCCTGAAAAACCCTTCCTAGCAAGCGCCCCTACTGTTTGGGTTTTGCTCCATATTGGTTTTTCCTTAACGACCTATGCCTTGCTGACCTTAGCAGCGATTGCTGGATTTGCAGCTTTTGTTCAAGAACGAAGTCTGAAGACGAAACGCCATACATTGATCAATATGGCTTTTCCAACACTGGCCGCATCTGAGGCTCTGGAAACCCAGTTATTGCAATACAGCGCGGGCATTTTGGTAGTTGGTTTGTTAACTGGCGTAACCGTTCATTTTTTGCAAACGGGCAGTTTATTTGAACTGTCACATAAGGCGTTGTTATCTGTTATTACCTTGGTGATTGTCCTGATTTTGCTAGTAGCCCAAAGGGTAAGTGGTTTACGAGGGCAAAAAGCAGCGCGTTTAGCCTTGTTAGCCTATCTAATGCTTACGTTAGCGTACCCAGGTGTCAAATTTGTTACTGACATTTTGCTGGTTTAGAGCATTCTGAATTTTATTGGATAAACTCAATAGTTTGCAGTAGGTTCGCCCAATATTTAGGCAAACTTTTCTAGGTGCTTACGAAGTGACCATTAAAATTGATTCTTTGACCCTTGCGGCGCCCGTGATTCTGGCGCCGATGTCTGGCGTAACGGATCTGCCGTTTCGTCGGCTAGTGAAAGGCCTCGGCGCGGGCCTTGTCGTATCAGAAATGATCGCGAGCCAAGCGATGATCCGGCAAAACAAAAAATCCATGAAAATGGCGAGTAATTGTGCGGAAGAGTTCCCAATGTCTGTTCAGCTCGCGGGATGCGATCCTGAGATCATGGCTGAAGCAGCAAAATTAAACGAAGATCGTGGCGCAGCAATTATCGACATTAATATGGGATGTCCCGTGAAGAAGGTGGTCAACGGTCATGCTGGTTCGGCGCTTATGCGTGAGGAAGCAAAAGCTGCTAAAATTCTGGAGGCAGTGGTCAATGCCGTCAAATTACCAGTCACTCTGAAAATGCGAACTGGCTGGGATGATGACAGTCGAAATGCGCCCTTTTTAGCGAAAGTGGCAGAAGACGTCGGCATTAAAATGATTTCTGTCCATGGAAGGACGCGATGCCAATTTTATAATGGCTCCGCTGATTGGTCTTTTATCCAAAAAGTGAAAGAAGCCGTCTCCATTCCCGTCATTGCTAACGGTGATGTAACAACCCTTGATGATGTAGAGGCGATATTATCCAAGTCTGGTGCGGATGGGGTCATGGTCGGCCGCGGGACGTATGGTAAGCCCTGGTTTCTTGCGCAGGTCATTGAGTTTTTGAAGTCCGGCAATCGACTTCCTGATCCCTCTCATGCCGAACAATATAAAATCGTACGAGAGCATTATCTCGAAATGTTGCATCACTACGGAAGCTATACGGGAATGCGCATGGCAAGAAAGCATGTGAGTTGGTATACGAAGGGCCTTCCCAAATCTGCAGAATTTCGGGCGACCATTAACAACATCCCTGAAGCTGAAGATGCTCTGGAAGCCATTGATACTTATTATGACGAGATCCTGACGCGAGAGGCGGCCTAACGGTATGGCAACGTCCGTTCAACTTGCACCGTCTATTGCAAGCCCCAATGAAGTCAACATTCTGGGGGCTTTGGCATTTCCAATTTTGGTCATAGGAGCCGACAACCAAATAAATTATGTAAATGGTGCAACCGAACAGTTTCTCGGGCAGGGGAAGTCATCTCTGAGAAGCTCGTCTCTTGCGGATGTTTTTGTCAAACACAGCCCTATTTATTCCTTAGTTGAACAAGTTCGGTCGGGCTCGATCAGTGTCTTCGAGCATGACCTTGATTTATCCAGAGCACGCGGTGGTTCTCGACCGGTAAGTGTCCAAGCTTCTCCACTGTTGGACGAGCCTGGTGCCGTGGTTCTATCTTTCCATTCTCACGGTGCTGCGCGGAGTATGGAGAGACAGTTAGTGCATCGGGGCGCCGCAAGGTCAGTTTCAGCGATGGCCTCGATGCTGGCACATGAAGTGAAGAACCCGCTATCAGGTATTCGTGGCGCGGCCCAATTATTGGAGCGCGCAGTTAGTGTTGAGGATCAATCCTTAGCGCAGCTAATAAAAGAAGAAGCCGATAGAATTTGTAAACTAGTCGATCGTATGGGTGTTTTTGGTGATGATGGACCACCTGATCGGGAAACGGTCAACATCCACGAAGTACTGGATCGAGTGAATCAATTAGCGTCGGCAGAGTTCGCTGATAACGTGAAAATTCTTACAGATTACGATCCATCGCTGCCGCCCGTTCTGGCCAACAAAGACCAACTCATTCAAGTGTTTCTGAATCTTGTCAAAAATGCTGTCGAGGCAATGCCAGATCAGAAGGGTGAGATTAAGTTGGCAACGGGCTTTCGGCGGGGTGTTCGTCTTACTGTACCGGGAAGTCATGAGCGGGTGCATTTACCTTTAATGATTTCCGTTGCTGACAATGGCAATGGTATTCCGTCGGATATTGCACAGAATATTTTTGATCCATTTGTCACAACAAAATCCGGGGGGACTGGGCTGGGCTTGGCGCTCGTAGCGAAGCTTGTTCACGATCATGGCGGCATCATTGAGTTTGAGACGGATGACGAGGGTACGAACTTTCGTTTGTATTTTCCAATGCTTGAAGTGTCACACACAGCGGCCGTCCCAAAATGACTGAACCGGCAACCATTCTGATAGCGGATGATGATCGTTCGATTAGAACGGTTCTCGAGCAGGCTTTAGTACAAGAAGGGCACAAAGTACGGACTACGGAAAGTGGCAGAACCCTTTGGAATTGGGTTGAGGCCGGAGACGGCGATCTCGTTATCACCGATGTTATGATGCCAGATGCTAACGGGTTGGACTTGGTGCCGCGCATTAAAAGTCATCGTGCCGACTTAAAAGTCATCGTCATGAGCGCGCAGAACACCCTGCTTACGGCGATCAAGGCAACAGAGAAGGGGGCATTTGAATATCTTCCTAAGCCTTTTGATCTAGATGAGTTAGCAATGATCGTTAACCGGGCTATCGCGGAGCCGAAGGAGGATTCACCGGCACGCAATGCAGTAAAACCGCCCGAAGATGAAAAATTACCTCTAATTGGTCGTTCGCCGGCAATGCAGGATATATATAGAACTGTTGCTCGGTTGATGACATCAGATCTCACCGTGATGATCATGGGAGAATCTGGCACAGGGAAAGAACTAGTCGCTCGCGCATTGCATGAATATGGGAAGCGTAAACAAGGTCCGTTTGTGGCATTGAATATGGCGGCTATTCCACGTGACCTTGTAGAAAGCGAGTTGTTTGGGCATGAAAAAGGAGCATTTACAGGAGCGACTACCGCAGGAATAGGAAGCTTTAAACAAGCACAACATGGCACACTCTTTCTCGATGAGATCGGTGATATGCCACTTGATACCCAAACCAGGCTTCTACGTGTTTTACAAGAGGGTGAATTTACGACTGTCGGTGGTCGAGCGCCGGTCAAAGCGGATGTTCGTATCATCGCTGCGACTCATCGGGATCTGGGGGGACTCATCGGAAAAGGGCAGTTCCGCGAAGATCTGTTTTACCGGCTCAATGTCGTGCCGTTACGGTTGCCCCCGCTTAGAGAACGCAAAGAAGATATCCCTGATTTAGTGCGTCATTTTCTAGAGACGACGCAAGCGGATGGGGTTGCGATAAAGTCATTTGATATTGACGCCATGAAACGTCTGCTTGATTACGAGTGGCCGGGAAATGTTCGCGAACTAGAAAACCTGATACGACGGGTAGCTGCACTTTACACCGATGATGTAATCACCGGCGAAATTGTCGCAACTGAGCTCGATCAGGGGCGATCTGTTGCTCTTGACCCTAGGTCAGATGATGACAATTTGAGTTCGGCTGTTGAAAAACATCTTTCAAAATACTTCGACGCTCATAGAGACAGTTTACCATCTCCAGGACTTTATGACCGTATCCTGAAAGAATTGGAGAAACCGCTAATTTCGCTTTCTTTAATGGCGACGAAAGGTAATCAGATCAAGACAGCTAAGATGCTTGGTATTAATCGAAATACCCTTCGCAAAAAGATAAAAGAACTTGAAATCGATGTCGTGCGAGGAACTCGCTGAAGTGGGTGATGTAGATCAGGTTTTGGCAGCAACGGAGACTCGCGATGTCCGTTGAAAGCGCTGGAATTCGGGTCAAGCCAACTGCTCGCCTTCATCAATGGGCGCAGAATGTTGGGCTCGGTCGAAAATTAGTAATTCTTCTTATGATCGCTGCGTTTGGAATGGCACTCCTAACGTTTGCTGTTTTAACGGGTTGGGCGCCATTTGGAACGAGTGAGAAGAGTGTCAGGCGTGTCTTGATACTCTTGAATATCGATCTCGTGCTATTTCTCATCCTTGGCGCGATTGTTGCTCGCAGACTTGTTCAGTTGTGGATGGAAAGACGGCGCGGGGCTGTGGGTTCGCGTCTTCACACAAGACTCGTTGTTTTATTTAGTTTAGTGGCGGTGACGCCGACAATCATCGTGTCGGTTTCTTCTGCTGTATTTTTTAGCCTTGGTATCCAGACCTGGTTTAGTGATCGTGTTAGGACAGCCCTCTCCGAGTCTAATGCAGTGGCACAGGCCTATCTTAAAGAACATCAACAGACTATTCGCGGAGACATTCTCGCAATGGCCAGGGATGTCACACGATTGGGACCCGTTGCATCCAGTGATAACAAGAGATTTCAACGCTTCATCGCCACGCAGGGTGCCATACGAGCGCTGAGCGAAGTGGTTGTGTTTGAGTCGAGTGGGAGAGCATTGGCGCGTTGGAACGAAATTGGCTTTTCATTGTTTGATGAGCCTGTACCGATAGGAGCGTTGAATCGGGCCCGCCGGGGGGAAACGGTAATTCTTAAGGCCGAAGCCGAAGACCGCGTTCGGGCGTTGGTGAAACTGGAGCCATACGTTGACGTCTTTTTATACGTGACCCGATTTATTGATCATCGAGTTCTAGGACATATTGATCGAACCCGGTCGGCGGTTCGGGAGTATGAAGAACTCGAGGGTGAACGGTCGAGTATTGAAATAACGTTTGCGATGGTTTTCATATTCGTTGCTCTTTTGTTGCTCTTGTCAGCAATTTGGGTTGGCTTGACGTTTGCCACGCGTCTTGCTCGGCCAATTAGTGAGCTCGTCAATGCCGCAGAGCAGGTCCGAAGTGGCGATCTTACAGCCAGAGTAGATGAGGGCCGTGACTCAGACGAAGTGGGCACCCTTAGTCGGGCATTTAACAGAATGACGGAACAGTTGAATGCCCAGAGGGATCATTTGGTCGAAGCCAACCGACAACTAGATGACCGCCGACATTTTATGGAAACCGTCCTCGCCGGCGTTTCTTCCGGGGTCATCGGGCTAGACGGCATTGGTAGAATCAAGGTGGTGAATAATGCGGCGGCGAATTTGTCTTCGACCAAAGCCGAAGAAGCTATTGGACGTCGTTTAGATGAAATGGTTCCAGAAAGTGCTGACCTGCTATCTGAAGCGCTTTCGCACCGGTTTCAACAGGTGAATGGCCAGATCATTTTAAGTGGCGGTACACAACGACAAACTGTCCTTGTTAGAATTTCTCCGCAAAGCGGAACAGACGATGATCAAGGGTATGTTGTCACATTTGATGATATTACTGAGCTTTTATCGGCGCAGCGTAAGGCTGCGTGGTCCGACGTGGCCCGTAGAATTGCTCATGAAATCAAAAACCCATTAACGCCCATTCAATTGGCTGCAGAGCGTTTACGCCGAAAGTATCAGCAAGAAATTACGACTGACCAGGAAACATTTGTAAATTGTACTGATACAATTATTCGTCAGGTTGGTGATATTGGGCGTCTGGTTGACGAGTTTTCGGCATTCGCTCGAATGCCCGCACCGGTGATGAAGAACGAAGACCTTGTGAAGTTGTCTCGAAATTCGACGGTGCTATTCGAAAATGCTCATCGAGAAATTTCGTTTAACGACGAATTTTTTACCGACTCTGTTCTGGTCTCTTGCGATGCGCGTCAAGTCGGGCAGGCATTAACGAATCTTTTGCAAAATGCGGTCGATGCAATAGAGGGCCGTCGAGGTAGTGAAGCCGGTACTGACGAGCCCGGGTTTATAGAAATTGAAATCAGGGCAGAAAACGATCAGATAATTTTGTCTGTTCGCGATAACGGCAAAGGGCTGCCCGGTGATGAACGACGAGATAGATTGACTGAGCCATATGTTACTACCCGGGAAAAGGGCACAGGGCTGGGTTTGGCTATTGTACGCAAAATTATGGAAGATCATGGTGGGTTTTTAGAATTAGCCGATCATCCCGATGGTGGGGCAGTGGTGAGTTTGATATTTTCTGCAAAGGCGAAGTCTGAGGTTACAAATGGGACAGATGCACAACCTGGTTCGGTAAGAAACGGTGGTTCGCATGGCGTCTGATATTCTTGTTGTTGATGATGAAACGGATATCCGTCATCTGATCGCCGAGATCTTGCGAGATGAAGGTTTTAGTTGTCGTGAGGCCGCTAGTAGCGAAGCCGCGCTAGCGGCGTTGGAAAGTCGCGTTCCTGATCTGATTATTTTAGATATCTGGTTACAAGGTAGCGGCATGGATGGTTTGGCGTTGTTGGAAGAAGTTAAAACAGAAAACCCTGAGTTGCCCGTGATTATGATTAGTGGTCATGCCGATATAGAGACGGCGGTTAATGCCATAAAAGTTGGTGCGTATGATTTTATCGAAAAGCCATTTAAAGCAGACCGTTTATTGCTCATGGCGGAACGGGCAATTGATGCGGCCCGATTGCGCCGAGAGAATCAAGAGCTAAGACGCACGGTCGGTAGAGATGTGCCTCTGGTTGGGCAATCAAACGCGATTAGTCAGCTAAAGGGTGCAATAAATCGAGTAGCTCCTACTGAGAGCCGTGTGCTTATTTCGGGGCCTGCTGGTGCAGGAAAAGAGGTTGTTGCAAGATTGTTGCACGGGGAATCGGAGCGCAGTAACGGGCCGCTTATCGTTCTAAACTGTGCGACGATGGCTCCCGATAGAATGGAGTTAGAGCTATTTGGTTCAGAAAATGATGCTGGCGGATCAGTTGTGCCAGGAACATTTGAACAAGCAAATGGCGGTACACTCCTTTTAGATGAAGTGGCCGACATGCCTTACGAAACTCAGGGCAAGATTGTAAGAGTACTCCAGGAGCAAAGATTTCAGCGCGTCGGTGGAACACAAGCCATTGAGGTAAATGTTCGGGTTATCGCGAGTACCAATCGCGATTTGCTAGAAGAGATGGCAAACGGCAATTTTCGTGAAGATTTGTACTATCGATTATGTGTGGTGCCGATCGGTGTCCCGGCTTTAAAAGTACGGCCAGAAGACATTTCAATCTTAATAGATCACTTTATGGAAATTGCTGCCAGTACGGCGGGGATACCTAAGAGAGAAATTGCTTCCGATGCCATGGCCTGTTTACAAAGTTACGATTGGCCGGGAAATGTCCGTCAGTTAAGAAATGTGGTGGACTGGATTTTGATTATGGCCGGAGGAACCAGCAATGAGGCGGTGACCGCGGATAGGCTTCCGCCAGAGATTGGGGCGGAAACGCCTGCGTCAATGCGTTGGGATGAAGGAGCAGAAGTTATGGCTCTTTCTTTGAGAGAAGCGCGCGAACTCTTTGAAAGACAATATTTGAAAGCGCAAGTTTCGCGTTTTGGCGGCAATGTTTCCAAAACGGCGGAGTTTGTGGGGATGGAGCGGTCGGCATTGCATCGTAAATTAAAGTCACTCGGTGTTTATGACGACGAGCGAGCAGAAGAGGTCGGGGTCTAACAAACCTCTTTTAGGGAATAGCGGTTCGATGAAAATAATAGTGAGCGGTGCAGGGCAGGTCGGGTTCCATATCGCGCGACAATTGTCTGCAGAACAAAACGACGTCGTGGTTATTGACCAATCGCCAGAGCTGGTGCGGCGCGTTGGTGATGCATTGGATGTTCAGGCGTTTGTTGGTTTCGGTTCACATCCCGATGTCTTGGAGCGGGCCGGTGCGGCTGATGCGGACATGATTATCGCTGTTACCTATGCCGACGAAGTAAACATGGTGGCGTGCCAAGTTGCTCATTCTTTGTTCAACGTGCCGATGAAAATAGCGCGGATTAGAGATCAAAGTTATCGCAATCCAATTTGGGCGGATCTTTTTAGTAGAGACCATATGCCAATTGACGTGATCATTTCTCCCGAAATGGAGGTGGCACGGGCGATATCGCGGAGACTACAGATACCCGGTGCTTTTGAGTCTATTTCGTTGGTCGACGGAATGGTTCGAATGATGGGTGTTCGCTGCAATGCTGATTGTCCTGTTACCAACACACCTTTGCGTCAACTGACGGGGTTGTTTCCGGATCTCAATATCGTTGTTGTTGCCATTTCCCGAGACGGGCAGGGGATAGTCCCTTCTGCAGATGATCAGCTGTTGGAAGGCGATGAAGTCTATTTCGTTGCAGATGCAGCTCACGTCTCCCGTGCAATGATGGTATTTGGCCACGAAGAACGTATTGCTCGGCGAGTGATTATCGCTGGTGGCGGCCATATCGGAGCATTTCTCGGTGAAATTATTGAGAGCGAACACAACGGGGTTTCGGCACGGATTATCGAAGCCAACAACGATCGGGCACATCAGGTCGCTGATTTACTCGAGGGTACAGTGGTCATCAATGGTGATGTAATTGACCCAGAAATTCTTGATGAAGCAGGGGTCGACGAAAGCGAAGCGATCATCGCCGTTACAAACGATGATGAAACGAACATATTGGCCTCTTTGTTAGCGAAACGTTTTGGTACCGAACGAGCGATTACGCTGGTTAATAACATTACTTATTCACCACTAGTGACGTCCTTGGGCGTCGACGTGGTGGTGAGCCCACGCGCGATTACAGTATCGACGATTCTTCAACATGTAAGACGGGGTCGGATTAAGGCGGTCCATTCCTTGGTTGACGGATTTGGTGAGCTTATTGAAGCAGAAATTCTGGAAACCTCTGGGTTAACGGGCAAACGAATTAAAGAGTCTGATTTACCTGAAGGTGTCTTGCTGGGTGGGATTGTGCGTGGCGATGAAGTCATTATCCCAAGGGCTGATACTGTCTTACGGGTAAATGATCGAGTCGTATTGTTTGCTCGGGCAGAGGCAATTAAGGCAATTGAAGACCTTTTTGCCGTTCGTCTTGAATTCTTTTGATATTAAAAATGTCTGAAATTGCATACGTGAACGGACGCTATGTCCTGACGAGTGATGCCATGGTCAATATCGAAGACCGCGGATATCAGTTTTCAGATGGCGTATACGAAGTTATCGCGGTCGCTAATCATAGTTTGGTCGACTTGGATCCACATTTGGAGAGGTTGGATCGGTCACTCTCTAATCTCAATATTGAGTGGCCCTGTAGTGAGAGGGTCTTAAGGATAATTTTAGCGCAGTTGCTAAAACGAAATCGCTTGAAAGACGGGATTGTCTATCTTCAGGTTACACGCGGTGTCGCACCCAGGAATCATGCATTCCCTACGGCAATTATACCTTCCTCTCTTGTTATTTCCGTCAGTCGCGCAGGACGTCCGTCGCGGGACAAATTTATTGAGGGTGTCAAAGTCGTGACGACGCCAGAGAACAGATGGGGGCGCCCAGATATTAAGTCTGTTTCTCTTCTGCCCAATGTACTGGCGAAACAGTTTGCTGTTCACAATGGGGCATTTGAAACATGGTTTGTCGATGATCATGGGGCAGTTACGGAAGGGTCTTCAACTAATGCTTGGATCGTTCTTTCTGGGCAGGAAATCGTCACTCGTCCTCTCGGCAATGACATTCTTGCCGGTATCACACGTATGAAATTGATTGAGTTAGCGCGGGCTGGAAATATGCGCATAACGGAACGACCGTTTTCTCTTGATGAAGCAATGAATGCTGAAGAAGCGTTTATCACGAGTACGACAGCATTTGTTATGCCTGTTGTTGAGATCGACGAAAACGTTGTTGGAACGGGAAAGCCCGGCCCAGTGACCCAGAACCTGTTGGCGTTGTATGAAGATCATTTTTCTCAAGGTGACGAAAAATGAGTTTGGAACGACCGTCGGCAATCATTTTCGATTGGGATAATACGTTGGTCGATACCTGGCCGGTTATACATGATTCAATGAACACAACGTTGGAGGAAATGGGATTTACGTTGTGGTCGATTGATGAGACTAAAGAGCGCGTAAGACGATCATTACGGGAAGCATTTCCTGACTTGTTTGGAGATAGATGGGAAGTGGCCCGCGATATATTTTATGCACGGTTTAGGAAAATACATTTGGAACGTCTGGAGGTATTGCAGGGTGCGGAGGCCCTTTTGAAGTCCCTCTACGCTAAAAACATCTACTTGGGTGTCGTTAGCAATAAATCTGGTGACAATCTGCGTCGCGAAGCAGCGCATTTAGCCTGGGATCAGTATTTTGGCCGAATTGTTGGAGCGATGGATGCCAAAAGGGACAAACCTGCTATCGAGCCAGTTCTCATGGCCCTTGATGGGAGTGATATAACGCCTGGGTCGGATGTTTGGTTCGTTGGCGATACTAAAATTGATATGGAATGCGCGTATAATTCTGGTTGTTTTCCGGTTTTGATTAGGCGTGAGCCACCAGAAGCAAAAGAATTTGGGGATTTTATGCCCGAAATGCATTTTTCAGGCTGCGATATGCTTACTACCCTTGCCTCCAAGCTATAGTCATCCATATTCTATAGACGGTGCTTTGCGGTGGGGTTGGTAACGCAACGCAACAGCATCGTTTATATTATCGTCCGGCTCAAAAGTGGGCCACGACCGAAAGAAAAGAATGATGACTGACAAAAAAGAAAATCTGCAGGACGTTTTTCTAAATAACGTCCGAAAAAGCAAGTCTCCTGTAACGGTATTTCTAGTAAATGGTGTGAAACTCCAGGGCATTATCACCTGGTTTGACAACTTTTGTGTTCTCCTGCGCCGTGATGGTCATTCTCAACTTGTATATAAACACGCGATTTCAACGGTAATGCCTGTGTCACCGGTACAGCTGTGGGACGACGAGGATGCCGAGGTCGGTGGTTCTGTTGATACGAATGACTGATTTGGCATAACGCGTGGGCGATCTGCCAGAGACCGAACGGGCAATTGTCCTATATCCGCATCGGAGAGTGTCGCGCGAATTAGACCGCGATGCTGATTCCTGCCTGGAAGAGGCTATAGGGTTAGCGAGTGCAATCGATTTAGAAGTTCGGCATGCAAATGTTGTAACAATTAATCGCCCGCGGCCGGCAACGCTCTTAGGGCAGGGTGCTGTCAAAACTTACAAGTCTATAATCGAAACTGATCATATCTGTATTGCCGTGATTGATGCTGTTGTCACGCCGATTCAGCAGCGCAATCTTGAAACAGCTTGGTCTTGTAAGGTCGTAGACAGGACTGGCCTCATTCTCGAGATATTTGGTGCCCGGGCTCGAACGCGTGAGGGGCGGATGCAGGTTGAATTGGCGCATTTGTCCTATCAACGAAGCCGATTGGTTCGAAGCTGGACGCATTTGGAACGTCAACGTGGTGGCGTTGGCTTTTTAGGTGGGCCGGGTGAAACCCAGATTGAATCCGACAGACGTCAAATCGATGAGCGTATAACTCGGATAAAAAGGAATCTATCTAAGGTGATTAAGACCCGCGGATTGCATCGCCGGGCCCGCAAACGAGTTCCGTATCCTGTTGTTGCACTTGTCGGCTATACGAATGCGGGGAAATCCACTTTGTTCAATCGTCTAACAGGCGCCGGTGTGATGGCAGCGGATCAGCTCTTCGCAACGCTGGATCCAACCATGCGAGACATAACGCTTCCGTCTGGGCGAAAGATCATTCTTTCGGATACAGTTGGATTTGTATCTTCGCTTCCGACATCGTTGATTGCTGCTTTTAGAGCAACTTTAGAAGAGGTTCTTGAAGCCGATTTGATCCTTCATGTCCGTGATGTGTCCCATCCTGATAGTGACGCACAAAAATCAGATGTTCTCGACGTTTTGGAGGAACTTGGTGTTGAACAGGATCGTTTGGGTAGAATGATTGAGGTTCGCAACAAGATCGACCTTCTATCCATAGAAGACAGGGGTGCAGAGAAGGTACGTTCCGAGCGAAACCCTCATGAAATTCCTTTGTCAGCGGTCAATGGTCAGGGCTGCGATGTAATGCTAGAGCTCGTCGATCAGCGATTGAATGCAGATCGATCTGTTGTCGAGGTTTCATTGGCGTTTTCAGAGGGGGAAGCTATCGCCTGGCTTTATGATCGAGGGGAAGTATTAGAACGCCGTGATGAAGAAGTTTCTGCGCATTTTACAGTTGGCCTGGATGCCGTTGACGTCGCTCGATTTGAGCACAAATTTCCGACGATTCCGACTAAATCGGTATGACGGTGTCTGTCGATATTTCTAGAGTATCAGATCTCGTTCGTGAGGTGTCTGGAACAGTTATCCTTCCCAGATTCCGTTCTTTAACCGTGGATGAGCAATGGCAAAAGGATGTCGGAGGGCTAGTTACCGTCGTCGATATTGAAAGCGAAAGATTTCTGTCTCAGCGATTGCAGGACCTTCTGCCGAATTCTTTGGTCTTGGGCGAGGAAGACGCGTCAACAAAAGAAAATCCATACGCGTGTTTGGAAGAGCAAGACCCCGTCTGGATCATTGATCCGTTGGATGGCACAAATAATTTTGCAAAAGGGAATGATGATTTTGCGGTCATTGTCGCTTTGTCGTGTGCCAAACAAATTCGGGCAGGGTGGATTTATGCTCCAGCACATCAAATGTTGGCCGTTGCGGAAGAAGGAAGCGGTGCGTGGCTGGACAAAGAACAGTTTCAATTTTCGAACCGTGGAACAGCTGATCAAATGCGTGGATCCCTGGGTCGGAGGTTTCGTAACTATATCGGAATGGAAGATCGCTTCGCGGCTTTAAGCAATGCAAGTTGTTGCGGAATGGAATACTTAAATCTTTCATGTGGAAAGTTGGATTTTGCGCACTTCCGGCGCTTGAAGCCTTGGGACCATGCGGCCGGAGATCTTTTGATCAGGGAAGCCGGTGGTGTTTCCGCGTGTATAGACGGTAGCCGATATGTACCTGGTGCGTCTCCTGCGAAAGGCTTGCTTCTGGCTTACGATCAACAGTGTTGGGATATGGTTTCAAGTGCGATTGAACCAGTTTTCGCAACCTTGCCGAATTAGGAAACGATATGGCAGAAGGAAAAAAGGCGGCTTTCATCGGCTTGGGTGTCATGGGATATCCGATGGCTGGACATTTAGTCACCAATGGATTTGACGTAACGGTCTATAACCGCACTGAAGATAAAGCGGCAAGTTGGATTGAAGAGTTTGCAGGGACGAAAGCTAAAACCCCCCGGCAGGCAGCAGAAAACGCAGACTTTATTTTCAGTTGTGTCGGAAATGACGATGATCTCCGTGATGTCACGCTTGGAGATGATGGTATTTTTTCTGGTATGAAACAGCAGGCTATTTTGGTTGATCACACAACGACATCCGCCGAAGTCGCCCGTGAATTATATCATCAGGCAAGATCATTGGACCTGCATTTCCTTGATGCGCCAGTATCTGGAGGCCAGGCAGGCGCGGAGCAGGGCATTTTGACCGTTATGGTCGGTGGTGATCAGCCAGTCTTTGAGGAAGTATCTGGTGCCATCGACAGTTATGCGCGTGCTGTTACTTTGATGGGTGAGAGCGGCGCGGGACAATTAACCAAAATGGTTAATCAAATTTGTATTGCGGGCTTGGTGCAAGCGCTTGCTGAAGGATTGAGTTTTGCGCAGAAAGCGGGACTTGATGGTGATCAGGTTGTCGAAGTTATTTCCAAAGGAGCGGCACAGTCCTGGCAAATGGAGAATCGCAGCGAAACGATGCTTCGAAATCAATTTGATTTTGGGTTTGCAGTCGATTGGATGAGAAAAGATCTTGGGATTTGTCTTGATGAAGCGAATAGAAATGGGGCTAATTTGCCGATTACCGCTGTCGTTGATCAATTTTATAAAGAAATTCAAGCTATGGGTGGGAATAGGGCGGATACATCCAGCTTGATGATGCGATTAAACCGGGATTAGGATTTTTCTATAGATTTTACGGATACCCAATATTCTTCTAATTCCTCTAATGAGCAGTCTTCTACCTTTTTCCCGATAGCCCGTAAGTTTTTCTCGATAGATTCAAATCTCCGTTGGAATTTGTCATTTCCTGCCATTAATGCGTTCTCGGCATCGATATTGGTGTGTCTAGCCAGGTTTACACAGGCAAACAACAAGTCGCCGATTTCTTCGGCGATATGATCGGAGTTTTCTTGCTCTTGCATAGCTTCTGTTACTTCTGTCAGTTCCTCTCTAATTTTGGCAATGACCGGTTCTATTGTCGTCCAGTCAAATCCGACGCGTGCGGCCCGTTTTTGAAGTTTTTGGGCACGGAGGAGGGCGGGTAGAGCTAAAGCTACACCATCCAAAGCACCTGTGTTTTCGGGTTGGGTTGATCTTTCAAGGGCTTTTTGATCTTCCCAGGCGATAGTTTGGCCTTCAATGGTTCTATGATGATGTTTTGCAAACACATGCGGATGTCTTCGGATCATTTTGTTCGAAATCGTTTCGGCAATGTCGTTGAAATCAAATCCTCCATTTTCTTTCGACATCTGTGCGTAAAACACGACCTGAAAGAGGAGGTCTCCTAACTCGTCTTTTAAAGCCGGTTGATCGTTTTTCTTAATGGCATCGGCGACTTCGTATGCTTCTTCGATGGTATAAGGTGCGATGGTCTCGAATGTTTGTTCTTTGTCCCAAGGGCATCCGGTTTCTGGATTTCGCAAATCTTCCATTATTTTGATTAGGCGGTTTATGGAAGAGGTTTTCTGCATACTTAAACTTCGGGTGTTTTTAAAGAGGGGATTTGATCAGCGATAATCGAATTGTCGCATAATGTATATTATGTTTAATTTAATATCCGGGTTCCTTATCAATAGCTTACCTAAAGATCTAAGACTAATCCATCATATGCTGGCTCCACGCCTGTCGGAAGCCGTTTGCGTAATGTTTTGTAATCTGTTTGGAAATTCATATGAGTAAGGAAAGCATTGTTAGCCCCGACCCTAGCTATCCATGACAAAGTTGTATCCACATTGGCGTGTGTCGGATGTTCGCCACCATCTCGTAAGCTATCGACAATCCACGTTTTAATACCTACCAAAGCGTTTAATGCTTGATCCGAGAGTCGAACGACATCTGTCGAATAAGCAAAATCGCCAACGCGAAAACCTAGAGATGAACAAATTCCGTGATCTTGCTGAATGGCCTCAAATCGAAATGGTCCGACATTGAATTTTTCTATGGCGATTTCGTGAGGTGTTAAGATCGGTCGGTATAGGTCCTCTGGGTTCTGAATTCCTTCAAACAGATAGCCGAACCGGCGTTTGAGCCCGTTAAGGACAGCTGATTCAGCATATACATCAATATTACGGCCCATGTGCCGTTGAATTCCTCTTAGATCGTCGATCCCCATGACGTGATCAGCGTGCTCATGAGTATAGAGTACGGCGTCAATTTGTCGGCACTTCGTATCAATCAATTGTTCTCGCAAATCCGGTGATGTGTCGATGAGGACATTAAAGCCATCTTTTTCAAGCAAAATTGAGGGTCTGCGGCGACGGTTCTTCGGGTTATTGGGATCACAGGCACCCCAATCTCCAGTGATTGTCGGGACGCCGCTCGAGGGTCCGCATCCAAGGACCGTAACCCTCATGGGATAGCCTCCTGATCAGAATTTGCTTTTGAAAACAGTCGGAAGAAATTATTTGTTGTTATTTCAGCGAAGGTTTTGTCATCTAACTCTTTGATTTCTGCAGATTTTTTTGCAGTATGGATGACAAATGAAGGCTCGTTTCTTTTGCCTCGATTGGGAACGGGAGCGAGATACGGTGAATCCGTTTCAACGAGCAAACGATCAACCGGCATATCCCGGATTATGTCCCGGAGATCCTCTGCATTCTTGAAGGTCAAAATGCCTGATAATGATAGGTAAAACCCCAATTCAATAGCCGTTTCCGCAAGTGCACGGCCGCTAGAGAAGCAGTGTAAAACACAAGGAAAGGCACCAATCTCCGTTTCTTCCCTGAGGATGGTAGCCATATCGTCGTCGGCATCCCTCGTATGGACGATAAGCGGTAGCTGGGTTTCCCTAGCTGCAGCAATATGGGTACGAAAACTGGTTTGTTGGTCTGTGCGAGGGCTCTGGTCGTAATAATAATCGAGGCCGGTCTCCCCTATTCCAATAACTTTGGGATGTTTTGCGGCGTCGAGTAATTCATCCAGGTTAATCTCCGGTTCTTCTTCAACTTGATGAGGATGAATGCCGACAGAGCAAAAAATTCGGGGGTCTAATTCAGCAATTGCTGTAATTTTCTTGAATTTAGTGAAATGAGTACAGATTGTAACAAGGCTGCCAACACCTGCATCGAAGGCGCGTTGTATGGTTTCGTGGCGGTCTTCGTCAAAGCTATCGAAGTCTAAGTGGCAGTGGCTGTCTACCAGCATGGAACGATCCAATTTTGTTAAGCTGCATCATCCTCAACAAACCTCGGGAAAACCCCCTCAGGTTTTGGTAACGGAGTTCCGGCCGATAGGGCATTGTCATCAAAATCTGTTCCATCAGCGGAATGCAGGTGTTTGAACCCCCTGGCATCTTCCGGTACTGCGAGTTGATCAAGAATTTTGGCGCATGATTCCGGCATGAACGGCTGCAAAAGAATTGCGAAATGGCGGATAATTTCAGCGAGGATGTAGAGAACGCTCGCCATCGCTTCGGGATCCGTTTTGCGCAGTGTCCAGGGTGCTGACTCGTCTACTGTACGGTTTGCATCCCGAACAACACGCCAAATTTCTTCGAGAGCTTCATGAAAAGCCTGATTATCGACATGACCTCGAACTGTGTCTAAGAGCTGCTGTGCATCAGTCAGGGTGCTGTACACCGGAAGATTTTCAATCCCGGAAGACTGGCACGCAGGGAGCTGGGCATCGCAATTCTTATGGATCATTGAAAGTACCCGTTGGCACAAATTTCCAAGGTCATTGGCGAGGTCACTATTGATACGCGAAATCATTGCCCTATGTGAAAAGTCACCATCATTACCGAAGGGAACTTCGCGCATCAGAAAATAGCGGACTTGGTCTAGCCCGTAGGTATCTACGATTTCGTTGGGATCAATAATGTTGCCAACAGACTTAGATATTTTTTGACCTTCATTGGTCCACCAACCGTGGGCGAAAACACGCTTGGGAACATCAATGCCCGCGCCCATGAGAAAGGCGGGCCAATACACCGCGTGGAACCGCAGAATATCTTTACCAACCATATGAAGGTCAGCTGGCCAATGCTTTGAAAAGGCGTCTGAATTTATGTCCGGGTATCCAACGGCAGTGATATAATTCGTCAGCGCGTCGAGCCAAACATACATGATGTGATCGGGATCGTCTGGAACCGGTACACCCCATTTGAAACTGGTGCGTGAAATAGATAAATCACGGAGGCCGCCATTTACGAAGCTGGTGACTTCGTTTCGGCGCGATCTTGGCGCGATGAAATCGGGATTGTCTTCGTAAAATTGAAGAAGAGGTTTTTGCCATTTAGAGAGATCAAAGAAGTAACTTGGTTCTTCGACCCATTCTACTTCTGCACCGGAGGGTGCTATTTTTTTACCGCCCTCACCTTCTGTCAGTTCGCTTTCATCGTAAAAAGCTTCATCGCGTACGGCATACCAACCTGCATAGCTTCCGAGATAGATATGGCCGTTTTCTTTCAATTTGGTCCAAATCGCTTGCGATGCCTCAATATGACGTTCTTCCGTCGTTCGGATGAAATCGTCGTGCGAATAATTCATGGCATCTGCGAGGTCGCGGAAGTTTTGGGAAACCCGGTCCGTAAATTCCTGTGGCTTTACGCCGGCCGTTGCGGCCGACTTTTCAACCTTTTGGCCATGTTCGTCCGTTCCCGTGAGGAAATGAACATCAAAACCGTCGATCCGCTTAAAACGAGCTAAGACGTCACAGGCTAACGTCGTGTATGCGTGGCCAATATGCGGCACGTCGTTGACGTAGTATATTGGTGTTGTGATGTAATATCGTTTGTCGGCGGACATGCCGTTCACCTGGGAATTGAGGCGTTAATTAATGCGTTGCAGCGCCTTTGAGCGCATGAAACATGTTGAGCAGGGCCTGTTTTCTATCGAGATTTAACCCGTCCGTCTGACGGGCTAACATGTTGATCTTCTCCCATACCTCCAACCAGCGATCAACCCCCGTTGCGGATAGCAGGCGGTTAGCGCAGCCCTCCTCTTCTGGGACAATGTTTGGGATTTCAATGCCGCGGGCGCCAACTCGTGTCAGTCTGCTAACCCACCAAGAGAGAAGTTCCGTTACGACCCGAAAATTGTCTTCCGCTCCTCTTCTTGCAAGACGGTCGCCAAAACTATGTAACGCAGACGTTTCGGTGTTCGGCAGTGCGGCGAGCAAAGATACCATCTCGCGGTAGAGTTCTAGACCGCCCTCCTCCGCCAGTGATGTGGCGCGCCCGGGGCTTCCATCCGAGAGCTGGCATAGCGGTTGCAAATCGCTTTGCGGTAAATCGGGGTTACTCCTTTGCAGGATAGAAATGACTTCTTCGTCCTGCAGTGGTGTTAGCGGCATCTGGCAACAGCGTGATCGGATGGTCGGTAAAAGACGACCTGGCGCATGACACACAAGAAGGAGCAACGCGTTGTTGGGTGGTTCTTCCAAGATTTTGAGGAGTGCGTTAGCCGCGTTGACGTTGAGTTCATCGACACTATCGATGATGACGACGCGCCAACCGCCTTCGGAGGCCGTCAAACGAAGGAAATCACCAGCGGCACGGACGTCTTCGACAGCAATTGTCGTCCTGAGCTTATTGGTATCCGTATTTATTTGACGCTCCAGAGTCATAAGGTCGGCATGACCGCCAGACGCTATTCGTCTGAATACAGGGTTCTCAGGGTCGAGCTCCAGATTAGGCTCAACAGCCTCCCCAAATAAACCCGGTGATGCAGCCTGGTCGCCACCATTGGACAACACAAAGCGCGCTATACGAAAAGCTAATGTCGCTTTGCCAATACCGCGAGGTCCGGTCAAAAGCCATCCATGCGGAACCCGTTCAGATTGCCAGATGGATAAAAACTTCTGCTCAACAGTGCTATGCCCAATGAGTTCTGGATTGAAGCGAGGGTGGTTTGATACATCGATTTCGGTCAACTTCGTCTGCCTTAACGCTCAATTTCAGATGAAAAAAACCGTTCATCAACGAGAGATAAAATACTGGCTGAGATTTCTTCAATCGATTGAGTGGCATCGATGACAGAGCACCGTTCTAAGTCGTTTGCGGCGATCTCCAAAAATCCGTCGCGAAGACGTTGATGAAATTTTACACCTATTTGTTCGTAACGGTTTCCGCCAACGCCTCTTTCTTCTGCTCGTTCCAGACCGACCTCCACTGGTAAATCGAGAAGTATCGTTAAGTGTGGTTCCAATTTACCAACAACTAAGCGGTATAAGGACGAAATTGTCTCAAGGTCGATATTTTGGGCGTAGCCTTGGTAGGCTGTCGTCGAATCCGCGAAGCGATCACACAAAACCCACTGGCCTTTCTCAAGAGCTGGTTGGATAAGGCGCGCAATATGTTCATGACGGGCTGCAAAATGCAGGAGCGTTTCCGTTAGCGGACGCCATTTGTCCGTTTCACCATCGACAAGCAGACCACGGATGATCTCCGCTGACGGGACGCCACCGGGTTCGCGCGTGCAAATTACATCAATCCTACGAGCTATCAGGTGCTGCTCAAGCAACTTGAGTTGCGTTGATTTTCCTGCACCCTCGCCGCCTTCAAGGGTAATGAAAACGCCTGCTGTCATGATGTTGTTTTTGTAAAAAACATCTCAGGAGCCGCCAAATAACAAATAATTGATGGCTGCATTGAGGCGGCCCATAGCGCCGAGTTGCTCAACATTTGCGTTTGCAACGAGAGGCACTACGATTGGTACAAGGCCTGGCGCTGTCACGGTAACGAGGCCCACCTGCGTTCCTTTCTTAACCGGTGCCGGTATTGGATTGTCATAGGTAACTTTCACCTTCATTCCATGCCGCGCTTTTCGTGACATAGTTAATGTGAGGTTTCGGTCTACGACCAACAGCAAGCTTGATGCATTACCCAACCAAACATCCGCTTTTTCAATAACGTCGTGTTTTTTGAAAAGAGCATAAGACGCTGTTTCTCTAAATGCCCAATCAAGTAGCCTAGCAGATTCGGATGCCCTTGCTCTTTTACTTTGCAAACCATTTACAACGAGAAGCAGTCTTCGGTCTTTGCGGACGGCAGATGCTGCCAGTCCGTATCCGGAAGCTTCCGTGTGCCCGGTCTTTAAACCATCGGCGCCAAATCCTTTATAGAGAAGGGGGTTTCGGTTGCCTTGTTTGATGCCACCATGGCTGAATTCGGTTTCGCTGAAGATTTTGTAATATTCTGGAAAATCGATAATGAGTTTCTTGGAAAGTGTCGCGATATCGCGCGCTGACATGTAATGACCGTCGGCTGGCCATCCCGTTGCGTTTTTGAAGGCGCTGTTTTTTAGACCAATTTCTTTTGCTTTTTGGGTCATTGCCTCAGCAAAGGCTTCTTCGGTACCTGAAATGCCTTCCGCAATGACAATACAGGCATCGTTTCCAGACTGAATAATTATTCCGCGCAGCAGATCTTTTACTGTGACCCGGGACTTGACCATGACAAACATCTTTGAACCGCCTTTACGCCAGGCTTTGCGGCTGACGACGAATTTATCATCTAGACTTAACCGGCCGGCTTTAAGACGTTCGAAGACCATATAAACAGTCATCAATTTACTCATGGAGGCAGGCGGCATTGGGACGTCAGAGGCCTTATCCAAGAGGATGGTATCGGTTGTCAGGTCATAGAGGACTGCGTGGCGGGCCGCGGTCTCGATCGTTTGCGCGGTCAGACTGCTTGCCAACAAACAAATGCAGATGCCTAACAAGGCAGAGTATATTCTTGGTTGAAACACAGTAGAGCCTTTCAGATCTCGCATGCTCGTTCCAACCTAAACAATACCAAAATTAAGACCAAAGGATGACCAATATCCTAGTCGACTACAAGGCGCGCCTTGGGGTATCCGCTTGCAATCACGAGGTTGAGTAACTCATCCCCTTGGCTGACATTCGATGCGGGGCCGACTTGAACCCTAAAATATCGCCGCTTTCCGATCACAGCTTCCACTATTCGCGTTGGACCGAGAGGGTTCAACAATTTTTGCATTTTTGCGGCTAAATCGCGGTAAACGAAAGAGCCAGCCTGAACATATATCTTCTTGCCGCCGGTAACCGGAGATAGTTTGACGGTATTCTTGGGTATATTGGGGCTCGCTACGCGAGGGGTCGTTACAGGCGGCTCCGCGACTCTTACGTTGGCTCCGGAATCACTGACGCTGCCCGGCAAACTCGCGATCTCAACTTTTGCAGGCGTTTGGGAGGGAAGAATTTTGGCTTTGCCTTGGGCAACGGCTGCCATTCTTCTGCTTTCATCTGCGATGATTTCTACCCTGACAAGCGCCGTGCCGCTTCGTTCATAACCTAGAAGCTGTGCCGCGCGGCGCGACAAATCGATGATCCGACTTTTTGCAAACGGTCCACGGTCGTTGACGCGGATTCTTAGTGATCGACCATTTTTAAGGTTCGTAACGCGGACGACACTCGGCATCGGTAGTGTTCGATGCGCGGCTGAAACAACGTTCATGTCGAATATTTCACCATTAGCGGTTTTTCGTCCGTGAAATTGTGGACCATACCAGGACGCTACCCCTTTTTCGACATAGCCGTAATTGACTGCCGGGTAATACCAAGTGCCTTTGATTTTGTATGGCTTACCGACTTTGTAGGCACCTTTGCTTTGGGCTGGTTGAGAGCCTGTTAGTTTCTTGGCGGTATGGAGAGCTAATTGAGTTTCAGCGCATGCAGTTAGCGTAAATATAAGAGAAGCGGCCATCGCGATTTTAGAATTAAGCACGAGCCTACTTCCCTCCTATGCGGTCTGACAGTACGCCAACCGTAATGGCGTAGAGATGAGCGCAATTGTACGCCATTATTGAAGCGTAATTTTTATAAGCAAGAAATGCGCGCCCTTCATGGCCATCCGGCAGGACGAGAACGGCAGAAATATCGCGGGTTGGTAGATCTTGGCCATTAACACGACGAACACCGGCTGCTTGCCATTGGGAAAGTGGTTTGGGTTCCGAAGTCCGCGCTCTACACCCGCGAGCAGCCCGTCTCTTAGGTGACCCAAGGTTTTTCGCGAAGGATGTAGGCAGCGCGACCTCCCGTCCCCAAGTCAGATCGGAGCGCCAGCGATGTTTCGCGAGATAGTTGGCAATGGAAGCCAGGACGTCAGGAACGCTTTTCCAAATATCACGACGCCCGTCCCCATCAAAATCTTGAGCATAGGCAAGGTAACTGGATGGCATGAATTGCGGTTGTCCCATGGCTCCTGCCCAAGAGCCGAAAAGGCTTTTTTGGTCGATGTAACCCCGATTCAGCATCTCTAAAACTGAGAATAATTGTGCCCGAAAATATTTTGAACGACGTCGGTCATAGGCCAGTGTTGCGACTGAAGGGATCAGCGGAACATTTGCTTTCACCAATCCAAATCGTGTTTCAATTCCCCAGATTGCTAATATCACACGAGGTGCCACGCCATACTTTCTCGCGACGGCGTCAAGTGTTGCCTGGTGGCGTTTTGCCATCAGTTTGCCGCGCTTTACATTATTTGCGGTTACGACCCGGCCGAGATAACGCTTGAGGGTTAGTTTGAACTCAGATTGATTCCGATCACGCTTCAGAACGCGTTTGATTGGCTGCACGTCTTTGAGGGCGCTATCGATGATACTTTGCTTGATCCCGCGTTTCGCTGCTTCGACTTTGACGTGATTTAGCCATACTGCAAAGTCCGGCTTGCTTTGCGAGAATGCTGACGGTGCAAAAATACTGGTTACGATTACGACAATCAGTAAACGCATTGAAAATCCCGTCGGGAGTTGTAACCCGCATGTGGCAGACATCATGCGTGCCTTTCAACAATCAAAGCCTAGCCTTGTGCCATAGGCGTACGAATCGAGCAAACATGTCCTCCGTTTAGGGCTGTGTTTGCCGAGGCCCTGGAAAGAATTCATTGGTTCGATCAAGAAACTTGTAAACGATAAGACCCATCCATTCTCTCATGCCGGAGTGTAGAGACCCCAAACCAATTTTAAGATTGAACCGGAGTCCGTCTATACCCACCCCTTGTGTTAGGTAGTCGACTGGATAAGGCGTCATGTCCCAGTTCAGCTTCCTAAAGACACCGATGGCACGTGGCATATGCCGTGCAGAAGTGATTAAAATCCACCTTTCGGTTGGTTTCGGTTTAACCAGCGTCTGGGTGAAGATCCCGTTTTCGTATGTATTTCTTGATTGATCTTCATAGATAACTCGAGATCGCGGGAGGCCGATGGAAACAAAAAATTCCCGGGCCGTATCCGCTTCTTTATAGGTTTGGTCTATACTGCCGGATCCACCTGTAAAAACTAGCTTTGCGTTGGGAAATTTTCTCGCGAGTGTAACAAAGTTGGTCATACGTTCAGCAGCATTATTCAGAATTATTTGATTGCGCTGCTGGCTCAGATATTGATCGACGCTGCCGCCAAGCACGATAATTCCATCTACCTTGCCTGAAATTGACGTTATGACTGGAAATCTATCTTCAAGGGTAGCGATCATTAGAGTACCAATGGGTAGCGTAGAAATTAATACGCAAAACGTCACTGTTGCTGTAAGGAGCCACATTCCAAGGGCTCGACGAAACCATATCAAACAAGTCGCGGCTATCAAGAATAGCAGCACGACGACGCCCGGGTCGCTGAGGGTCAAGAATATTTTCGAAATGATGAACATAGTTACTTGATACCTATCCTGATGGTGCTCGACAACATCCCTAAATGCGACTGGTCCAATAGAGCAGATAGGCCTATATCGGTTCGAGCATTTGCGTATACAGGAAATCTTCGTGACTGACGATCAGCGAACATTGAGTGGTCGAAAAACTGAGGCAGGTTTTGAATGGGGTGCTCTGCGGACCCTATCCCGCTACCTGTGGCCTGCGGATGCCTTTGAAACCAAAGTTCGGGTCGTAATTGCCCTCGTTCTGCTTGCCCTCGCGAAAGTGGCGAACGTATACACGCCGATTTTATTCAAAGATGCGGTAGACGCACTTTCGGGTAAAGAAAGTGCCATTTTGATCCTGCCTATCGGGTTGCTTGTTGGGTACGGTATCGTTCGAGTGCTCTCTATTGCATTTGCAGAATTACGAGACGCGGTTTTCGCTAAGGTTGGCCAGCGCGCAATTCGAACCGTCGGACTGGAAACATTCCGACACTTGCATGCGCTAGCCCTACGTTTCCACCTTGATCGTCAAACTGGTGGCCTTACGCGTTCCATTGAACGTGGGACGAAGGGGATCGATTTCCTTCTTAATTTTATGCTGTTCAACATTCTCCCCACCCTTTTGGAGATTTTGATGGTGTGTGGGATTTTGTGGGGTCTATTCAATTTTTGGTATGCACTCGTTACCTTTGTGACAGTAACGGGTTACATCGCGTTCACTTTCATCGTTACGGAATGGCGAATTAAGTTTCGTCGACAGATGAATGAAACCGATAGTCAGGCCAACACGCGCGCCATCGACAGTCTGTTAAATTACGAAACAGTCAAATACTTCGGTAATGAGGAACATGAAGCGCAACGGTTTGACCGGTCCCTGGCAGGTTATGAAAGAGCGGCTGTTCTCAGTAAAAGCTCCCTTTCACTTTTGAATATCGGCCAAGCAGGCATCATTGGGGGCGGCTTGGTTATTATGATGTTGATGGCTGGCCAAGGTGTTGTAGATGGAGAGTTGACGATCGGCGAATTTACGATGGTCCACATATATCTGATGCAATTATTTCAGCCGCTCAACTTCCTGGGGTTTGTTTATCGCGAAATTAAACAATCGCTCATCGATATGGAGGCGATGTTTAACCTCTTGCATGTTGAACAAGAGGTAGCTGATCGGCCAAATTCCGTACCGCTCGAGATTGACCAAGGCGAGGTCATATTTGAGGGGGTGTCTTTTGGCTATGATAGCCGACGTGAAATTCTGAAGGATGTGAGCTTTACGGTTGCGCCGGGGAAAACGCTGGCCATTGTTGGTTCTAGCGGAGCCGGTAAATCAACAGTGTCGCGTTTGCTGTTCCGGTTTTACGATATAGATGAAGGCGCGGTGAAGATTGACGGACAAGATATTCGTTCCGTAACGCAAGATAGTGTGAGGGCGTCTATCGCTATTGTACCGCAGGATACGGTCCTCTTTAACGATACTATTTTATATAATATCGGTTATGGCCGTCCTGATGCCTCTCCGACCGAAATTGAAGAGGCCGCAAGGACCGCGTCTCTCCATGAATTTATTTTGCGGATGCCTGATGGGTATCAGACGATAGTTGGCGAAGGTGGCCTGAAGCTATCAGGCGGTGAAAAGCAACGCGTTGCGATTGCCCGAGCAATTCTTAAGCAGCCGAAGATTTTGATCTTCGATGAAGCAACGTCGGCGTTGGATACACGTACCGAACGAGAAATTCAGACCGCCCTAAAGGCGGTTTCGGCAGATCATACAACATTGGTCATTGCACACCGACTTTCGACAATTGTAGATGCGGATGAAATTGTTGTCTTTGAACAGGGGCAGATCATCGAACGAGGTACTCACGAACTGCTATTGGAGGGTGGTGGTGTATACGCGGCTATGTGGCAGCGTCAGCAAGAAGCAGAGAGCGATGACGCGCCTAATCTGCCAAGCAACGCTGTTTAGATACCAATCATTTCGCAAATTTTCTGGAACAACGGATGATCGGGCTCTCCGTAACACATGCTACCGGTGAAATGATGTCGGTCCAAGAGCTCAATATATTCGCCATTATGACCTGCTGCCTTCCAAGCCTTTAGGAACTCTTCTGGTTGGCGATGAAACTCCGCAGTGTCATGCTCTGAACAACCGATTAAAAGCGGCGTGTCGCACTGGCTGGGTATATGGAGAATCGGGCTATTTTCGCGCCAATCATCTTCAGATAGGTGCAGGTAAGTATTACGATAACTCAGATAGACAGCTTCGAGATCGTACATGCCACTAATTGCAATCGCACCTTTGATCAGATTGTTAGGCAAACCGTAGAGTCCTTCCCAATCGGTGACCAAAGACATTCCGCACATATGTCCACCAGACGAATGACCCGCAATGTAAATCCTATCGCGATCCCAGCCATAGGTGCCTGCGTTCTTATAGACCCAGGCCACTGCATCACGGTTTTGTCGAACTTGATTGCTCAAAGTGCCTTGAGGAACATTGGTGAATTCGGTGGCGGCCCATGCCACTCCACGCGGAACAAATTCTGCTGCCGGGAAGCTGTACCCTTCCTTGCTACCACGGGTCCACGCCCCACCATGCATGAAGACAATCACCGGGGAATTCTTTGTTCCTTCAGCAGGAAATATGTCGATGACTTCGCGTTCGTCGTCGCCGTACGGGACGTTGAGAAGGCCTTTCACTTTTGTTTGTGCGATCGCGCTCGCGTCGGCACGCTCCTTATTAAAGAGGCCAGTATCTGGGAAGCGTTTACTGTGATCATATTGCCAATCGAGCTCTTCCTGCGTGTAATCGAGAAAAACTTTGTCGGTAATGGCATCTTGTGGCACGGCTTGTCTCCTGAAGGTGTGGAACGATTTTGCCGCGCGTTATCGGGGAACGCAAGTATAGGCCAAGCTGGCCTTTAATTCGGTCGCTGGGGTATGTTTCAAGATCATTAGAAGCGAGTGGAGTTTGGGATGGAATTAGAGCAAAAGAAATGCATTCCGTGCGAGGGCGGCCTAAACCCTTTGCCACTGAATCAGGCTGAAGCCTTAATGGAAAAGATTCCGGGATGGAGCATTGCTGGTGATGGAACAAAAATTCAACGAAAGTTTTCATTCGATGATTTTGTAACCTCGTTGGATTTCGTCAATAAATTGGGCGCCCTCGCGGAAGCGGAAGGTCATCACCCGGATATTGGTTTCGGTTGGGGGTATGCGGACATTACCTTTTTCACTCATGCGATTGGTGGTTTGCATGAAAATGATTTCATAATGGCAGCTAAAACCAATGAATTGGCCTGACTTAGCTGATAGTGCAGAATCTGTTGCCAGTATAATTATGAAGCATTATCACGGCTTAGATTGTCGAGATAAAAATTTACACAGGAGAGTATCCAGATGCGGATAGTCGTGAATGGGATGCAGGCGTTTGGTAAAGCGGTAGTCGATAAACTTGTTGAACGAGGCGAAGAAGTCGTTGGCATTTATGGTGCTGAGGATAAGCCTGATCGTAGACGTGATCCGATCAACGACGCTGCGGACGCTCACGGCATACCATTGTTTCAACTTAAGAGCTTTAAGACAGATGAAGCCCTTGAACATATTAAGAGCCTGAACGCTGATTTATGTGTCATGGCCTATGTCATCAAATTCGTACCGTCAGCATTTCTCGATGTTCCCACTCATGGGAGCATCCAATATCACCCTTCCCTGCTCCCCGAACATCGTGGGCCTAGCTCTATCAACTGGCCTATTATCATGGGCAAAAAACGGACCGGATTAACAATATTCTGGCCAGATGATGGTTTGGATGAAGGCCCAGTTCTCTTGCAAAAGGAAGTCGATATCGGACCCGATGACACACTAGGGTCGATCTATTTCGACAGCCTGTTCCCGATGGGCGTTGATGCCATGATGGAGGCAGTTGATCTTGTGCGCGATGGCACAGCGCCGAGGATTGTGCAGGATGAAAGCAAGAAGACCTACGAAAGTTGGTGTAAAAAGGAAGACGTTGAAATCGACTGGAACAAACCTGTCGAGGAAATCTACAACATGATCAGGGGTGCTAACCCGCAACCTGGTGCTTGGACAACGCATAATGGCGATGTCGTTCAGATATTTGACTCTCGAATGTCTAGTGATGCCAAGGGAGCGCCTGGCGAGGTCGTAGCGGTCGAAGATGACAGCATTTCAATTGCCGGAAATAGTGGTGTAATCGTTGTACAAAGGGTCCGTAGCGGAAAAGACAAATTATCGGCTGCGGAATATGCCACCCAAGTCGGGGTGAAACCTGGCGATCATTTTGGTTCTTAAAGGAAATAATCAGCAATGCTTACGAAATACCCCGGCGCTGGAAACATCTCATTCGCCTTTCCAACTCCCCTTTATCAACGTGTTGCGCCTGACTGTGATACGGTTAATCAAGAACTAAAAAGAATTGTTTTGGAACATGAGCAACAATCTCCATCGCAAGGCCGGAGTAATGTTGGTGGTTGGCATTCCGGTGACGATGTTTTGGGGTGGCCCTATCCAGAAATTGACTTCCTCAAAGGGTGCATAAGCGAGGGTATTGGCGAAATTACCAATATGGAAATGGAAGGTCGTCTCAGCCAGGATCACGATGTGAATATGGATGGTGGTGCCTGGGTGAACCTGTGCCGGAATGGCGGCTACAATACCGTCCACAATCATCCAGATTGCTCATGGTCAGGGGTATATTATGTCTGCACGGGTGAACGCGATCCTGCTGCGCCGGACAACGCGGGATGCATTGAATTTCTGGACCCGCGCATGGGCGCAACTATGGTTGGACTGAATGGACCTGATGCCCTGCCGAAGCTGAGGATTGATCCGGTTGCCGGGATGATTTTGGTATTCCCGAGCTGGCTATATCATTGTGTTTATCCGTTTCAGGGTACTGGCGAACGGATATCAATATCCTTCAATGTTTCACTGACGTTTGATTCCTAAGAATTTGGCTACATACAAAAAAACACCCCTCAGGGTGTTTGTTCGGTTTCTTTTCAGTTGAGAAACCGGACCGACACGTTGGGGGAGTCGGAGGGGCCTGTGGCGGCCCGGTTCTCTTGAAACTGCCTGCGTAACGCTACGCCGCAGGAACATACTGAGATATGCGAGGACCGTGCCAACTATGTCATTTTGGTGAAAATAAATTTTAAGCTATTGTTAACTATAAAGAAAAATTATTGCTATCGTCTCTTGGTATGAAAGTTAAAATTATTGAATGACGATGCGGTAATGGGAATTCTCGCAAATTGAACCAGCGAGATCGGGTTTTTGGTCCCAATGTGAGAATAGCTGACAAAGGGTTTGTTTTTCCGTATGGTCCCGCCCGTCAGGAGAGGTGGCAGAGTGGTTGAATGCACTGGTCTTGAAAACCAGCAGGCGTGTAAGCGTCTCGGGGGTTCGAATCCCCCCCTCTCCGCCACATTTGTGGTGGGTCACCGGTAGCCTTATTTTTGTCAAACTGTTGTGTAGGATAGCTCCGAAGTCTTATCGACTATTGGCTATTGATCTGTGACCAACGTCATTCACACGATTTTTGAGTTGTTTCGAGTAGGGATGCCTGCGACCGCTCGTTTTCTCGTCGCCAGACGTCATTCGCCGCTCGCCCGTCTTTTGACTCTAGTTTGCCTGGGGCTAACGCTTGCGGTTCCTGCGCAAGCTTATTTGGATGCAAGTGCCGCCTACCGAATGGCGTTGCGGTATCATCATCCGCTGGGAGCTAATGCCCGCAATTTCCAACGAGCGATGCTTCTCTATTGCCGTGCTGATACTGACGGTCACGGGGCCTCTGCGCATGCGATTGGCCTGCTCTATGCCGCCGGTCATGGCGTTAAGCGGAATAACAAAATGGCTGCGGCCTGGTTTCGCCGGGCCATAGCGCTTGGTCATGACGAGGCCAAGAGGATGCTTACTCTTTATGGCCATCGCGGAAGGCGGTTGGCTCCCCGTTGCCCAAATGGCTGGGGCCGTGGTGGTGCCCGCAAAGCCATAAGGACGGCACCAAAAGAAATCAAAGCCATCGTTAGAAAATTCGCTCCTAAATACCGCCTTGATCCCGATTTGGTTATGGCGGTGATTGCTGTTGAATCGGCCTTTCAGACCAACGCGATCTCCAGCGCCAATGCGCAAGGTCTAATGCAGCTGATACCGGCAACAGCAACACGCTTTGGCGTTCGCGACCCGTTTAACCCGAGAGACAATATTCAGGGAGGAATGGCCTATTTGCGTTGGCTTTTGAATAAGTTTAAAGGCAACGTGACCTGGGCCTTTGCCGCCTATAACGCCGGCGAAGGGGCGGTGCAGCGCTATAAAGGCATTCCGCCTTACAAAGAGACTCAAAATTATGTCCGAAAATTACGTAAGCTTTACGTAAAACGACATCACCCTTGAAGTCGTGTATCTAAATTGTGGTTGGACAAAAAGCTGACTCGGGAGCACAATTTCCGAAATCACTTATGATATATGAGGAGGCTGCCATGGATACGGTCAATCCCACAGATTTTCGTCCCGATAACGTCGCGCCAATCCGTAGCGATCCTCCGGGTACGGTTAAGGCAATGCCGTCCCCGACAAAGCTGCATCATCTTCACATCTTTTCGGATGAAAATTACGACAAGATGGTCGAGTTTTATCAGCGTCTGTTTAACGCTGAAATTGTCCGGGTTAATCCCAATGGCCTAACGTTTATTACTTATGATGATCATGATCACCGTGTAGTAATCATCAAGCGACCCGGTGCGGAGAAAAAGCCTGACAATTTTATCGGTGTCTCGCATCAGGCCTACTGTTATTCGAGCTTGGGCGAATTAATTTACGTCTATAAGCGGATGAAGGAATGGGGATACGACCCCATCTGGACCGTTAATCACGGCAATTCGACATCTTTTTATTACAAGGATCCTGATGGAAACCAGGTCGAGACCATGCTCGATAATTTTTCACCGGCGGACACCAAAGAATATAAGCGTCACTACCAGTGGTCCGAGGAGTTTTCTGCGATGGGAAATCCAACTTTTGACGCTGATAAGATGGTAGAACTTTATGAATCGGGCACTCCAGATTCTGTACTTCTGGATCACACTGAGGTCTGCAATCTAATTCGCGACGGCAAGCTTTAACTCGATAACCCGATCATTGCCCGTATATCCGTCGGCGTTTTGCCGGCGGCACGAAGTGAACGCAACGTGACTGATTGATCTCGCTTCGCAAAACGTTTGCCGTCGTCGTTCGTTAGAATCTTGTGATGCATATATTGTGGGACATCATATTCCAGCAATGACTGCAGCAGCCGATGTATCCCCGTAGCATCTGCCAAATCCTCGCCGCGCGTTACCAGCGTTACGCCTTGCAGCGCGTCATCAACGGTTACAGAGAGATGGTAGCTGGTCGCAATGTCTTTACGGGCGAGAACGATATCGCCGAATTCATGGAGTTTCGTTTTTTGATTGCCAAGTGTCTGATCCTGCCATGACAGGTCCCCAGTGATTTCTGTTGCCTTGGCTAAATCGAGTCGTAGTGCGTAGGAAATTCCGTTGTTTATGCGGTTGTCGCGTTCATCATTGGGAAGGTGCTTGCAGGTTCCGGGATATATGGGACCCTCGGGTCCATGCGGTGCGCCCCCCGCCCGTTCTATTTCGGCTTTGATCTCGCCGCGTGTACAAAAACATGGATAGATCAAGCTGAGTTTTTTAAGTCGTTCTAGAGCGCTGCCGTAGTCAGAGAGATGTGCTGATTGACGACGTACAGGGCTTTCCCAATTGAGGCCCAACCATCTGAGGTCTTCATAAATTGCTTCTTCAAACTCTGCCTTGCAGCGGCTTACATCTATATCCTCGATACGAAGGATGAATAATCCGCCCGCTAGTCTAGCCTGTGTCTCAGCGAAAATGGCGGCATAGGCATGCCCCAGGTGTAGATACCCTGTTGGACTCGGTGCAAAACGAGTGACGATGGCAGATTTCATCCATTCGCGACGTGATTTGGGAAAATATGCAGCCCGTCATCTCCAAGCGGCAATTCATCAGTTCTTGACGCCGCCTCTGTCGGCAGTGGTCCATAGAGATGTGGGAATAAGGCGCCGCCGCGAGACTCCTCCCATTTCAGGGCATCACCTAGTGCGTCGGGATTAACCGTCAGGAGTAGTAAACCAGTTTGGCCTGTTCGGTGCTTCGCAGCACTTTCAACAATTTGGTCGCCTGTTGAAAAATGGATAAATCCGTCAGCTTGATCTTGTGAAGATCCGGGATATAGACCGGTTTCTTGAGCCGATTGCCATTCTTCGGCGCGACACATGTGATAAATAGGATTACTCATTCAACCACTCTGTATTTAAATTCAATGTCCGAAGGCTTGGACAATTGGAACGTGTTCCGCTTCAATGCGTCGAGTTTAAATTAGACAAGAATTTTACCTATGCCGCCAACCAAAAACCCACTCAAACTGAACCCTTTGCAACTTCGCACGCTGACGATTCTTCAGCAACTTGGGAGCTTTCCCGAAACGTCGAGTAAAAACGAAGAATCTGGAGAGGTCATGATCAGTAATTTACCTAACCCACATGGAAACCACTTTCATTGTGGTGACGCAGTTGTATTGGCCAAGAATGCGACCGGATTGAAGAACCAAGGCGTATGGAAAGCGTTAGAGCGTAAAGGGTTGGCTCGAGCATTTTTTCCCATGGGGATAGCCCTGACGCCTGATGGCATGACCTATGAAACGGGCCTTTCAGAGTCGATTTTGATGAAATTTGATCACTAAGCGGAAGTGGTCTCGTCCCTAATTCGTTGATTGACCATATGCCGGAATAAACCTGCTGAAGCGTCAAGTTCAAGACCTACACGGGTTGTCTGGTCGTCTTTATCTTCTTCCCTCTGGATCATGCTGAGGATGGTTTTGTCTTCCGCGAAGGCAATACGGAATTGTTCGCTGATTCCTTCCCCGACGGATGGGTCGTCTGGTTCGAAGTTCCTCACATGAAGCCAGTAATCAACAGATTTACCTTCTGTGATCGGCGTAATGAAATGACAGGAGAAAACTTGGATCCGACCCTCTCCTGCCCCCTGGTCAGCACCGGTGCCAGCTACGGCACTGCCGAAATCAATGATCGCCGTCGATGGTGCATGCATGTGGTAGAGCTGCCAGCGATCGACTGTGCTTGAAAAATTTCCAAAAGCCTTGAAGAAGCCGACGGGTTCACTGTTCGGTGTCCAGCGTGACGTGGTGACGCCCCAGTTTTGTTGTTCATATGTAACAGGTGTATCGACGATATCCGGGTTGCCCAATGTCGTCGGGTGGACATAGTTTACGTGCGTTGGATCGCAGAGATTGTCACACAGCAATAAATAGTTGGCGTCGATCTCTAGAGCATCGCCATGGGCTACCCCCCATGCAGGATCGTGGTACTGCGGCAAATCATAAATGTCATCAGGGTTCGCTTTGTCGGGCTCTCCCATCCAAATCCAAAGCAACCCGAGCTGTTCTACTATGGGAAAGGCTTTGACGCAGGCTTCGATGGGTAAACCATCTTGTGTTGGGGCCGCGATGCAACGTCCCGCCTTGTCAAAGGTCAGTCCGTGATAGCCACATTGTAAGCCGGTACCGGTGACCTTCCCCGCAGAGAGCGGTAAGAATCTATGAGGGCACCTGTTTTCAAGTGCGGCGGCGCTTCCATCCACTGTTCGGAAGAGCACGACAGATTCTTCAAGAATTGTTTTGGCGATCGGTTGGTCTTCGAGATCGCTGCTCCAACCGGCTGCATACCAACAGTTTTTAACAAAGGTCATTCATAAACTCCTTACATAAGATTAGCCGATATTAAGTGTGACACCAATCCATAGGACTTCTTGACTCCAAGGGCGCATGGCATCACCCTTCGCGCTGAATTTAATAACAAATGATATTGGAGGGAATGATGAGGAAATCCTTTAACGTAATGGCAGGGCTTGCGGGCGCTGCTATGTTGATATCGACGGCGCATGCTGCGGATACGATTAAAATTGGTGATATCAATAGCTACACCCGACTGCCGGGCCATACCGTTCCCTACAAAAATGGCGCATTACTTGCCATCGAAAAAATCAATGCCGGCGGCGGTGTATTGGGTAAAAAGCTCGAATTCGTCTCCCGTGATGATAATGGCAAACCAGGTGATGCTATTAAAAAAGCAGAAGAGCTTTTCAATCGTGAAGGCGTTGCCCTTATTTCTGGTTCTCTCTTTTCTCACATTGGTTTGGCGCTTACCGCCTATGCCGGTCAGAAGAAGAAACTTTATCTAGCAGCCGAGCCTCTTTCTGACGCTTTGGTCTGGGCCAAGGGTAATCGTTACACATTCCGCCTTCGTCCGAGCACCTATATGCAGGCCGCTATGCTGGCTGAACAGGTAGCGAAGCTTCCGGGTAAACGTTGGGCAACAATTGCGCCGAACTATGCCTATGGCAAAGACGCTGTGAAGGCATTCAAGGAAGTCCTCAAAGCAAAGCGTCCGGACGTTAAGTTCGTGACTGAACAATGGCCGGCCTTGTTCAAGATCGATGCCGGTGCGGAAGTTCAAGCTTTGCTAAAATCCAAGCCCGATGGCGTTTACAACGTTACCTTCGGTCCTGACCTGGCGAAATTCGTGCGTGAAGGCAAGCTCCGCGGTTTGTTCAAGGGGCGCACTATTCTCGGATTGCTGACTGGTGAACCTGAATATCTTGACCCGATGAAGGGCGAAGCTCCTGAGGGTTGGATCGTAACGGGTTACCCCTGGTACGCAATTACCGACCCAACGCATAAAGCCTTCGTCGCCTCCTATCAGAAGCGGTGGAAGGACTATCCACGGATCGGTTCCATCGTTGGTTATAACGCGATGCTGAGTGTTGCAGCTGCGATCAAGAAAGCTGGATCAACGGATACCGAGAAAATGGTTGCTGCAATGGAAGGGCTTGATGTGGACACGCCGAGTGGCAAGGTTCATTTCCGCAAGATTGATCATCAGTCGACCATGGGTGCCTGGGTTGGCCGTACCAAACTTAAGGACGGCAAAGGCATGATGGTAGATTGGAGTTTTAAGGATGGCGCGAATTATCTGCCGTCTGACGCCGAGGTCATGAAACGCCGACCCGGTAAGTAATAATAGTAAATGAGGGGATAGCGTAAGCTGTCCCCTCTCCTTTTTCTGACGCCGCGGGGGCGGAGTTGGGTTTTTATTTCATACAGTTTCTGACAGGCCTGGCCAGCGCATCGTCGTTGTTCCTCATCGCGGCTGGTCTATCGATTATTTTTGGCGTCACGCGCATTCTTAATTTTGCGCATGGTTCGCTCTATATGCTGGGCGCGTATATTTCCTACTGGTTGCTAACCACATTATCCCCCGGCCCGATCGGGTTTTGGTTGGCGGTTTTACTATCTGCAACGGTCGTGGGGCTGGTTGGTGTCATCATCGAAATGGGTTTGCTAAGGCGTATTTATCAGTCGCCTGAGCTATTTCAATTGATCGCGACGTTCGGCGTCATCCTGATTATTTCTGACATTACTCGGGCGATTTGGGGTGAGACTGATTTGGTTGGTCCGCGCGCTGCCGGCCTCTCGGATGCGGTAACGATTTTTGGTCATAAGTTACCGGAATATGACCTCGCGATGATTGTGTTGGGTCCCCTCGTCCTGGGCGTGATCTGGTTGATCTTCCACCGCACGAGATGGGGAACGTTGGTAAGGGCCGCAACCGAAGACCGTGAGATGGTAGGCGCGCTTGGTGTAAATCAAGCCTTCTTATTCACTAGTGTCTTTTTCATGGGAGCTTTTCTGGCAGGGCTCGGTGGTGCGGCGCAAATTCCAAAGGGTGGTGCGGATCTGTTGATGGATTTGAATGTCATTGCTGAAGCGTTTGTCATCGTCGTCGTTGGCGGTATGGGCAGTATTCTCGGAGCGTTTTTGGCTGCCATCATCATTGGCGAACTAAATGCCTTCGGCATTCTTGTTTTCCCGCAAATGACTCTGGTGCTGATGTTTGCAGTCATGGCAATCGTCTTACTGATTAGGCCGTGGGGGTTGCTCGGCCGTCCCGAGACCGCATCACGCGCGCCCGGAGAAGCACCAGAGCCTCCGTTGCAACGCGCTGACAAAGCGGTTCGCAGTCTGTTCACTGCGACCATCCTCTTATTGCTCCTGGTTCCGCTCTTCAGTAGCGATTTCATTATGGTCATTTTGATCGATATCTTCATTTTCGTGCTGTTTGCTGTAAGTCTGCATTTCATAATGGGGCCTGGTGGGTTGGTGTCTTTTGGCCACGCTGCCTATTACGGTTTAGGCGCCTATGCCTCAGCATTGCTGGTGCACTATTTAGGTACTCCGATGGAATTGGCGTTGATCGCAGCACCGATTGTCGCTGCGGCTGGGGCGTTCATATTTGGCTGGTTTAGTGTCAGATTGTCCGGTGTGTATTTTGCCATGCTGACATTGGCATTTGCGCAGATCACCTGGTCTATTGTCTTCCAGTGGGGTGAGTTCACCTATGGCGATGACGGCATTCTGAATATTTGGCCTTCGGCCTGGCTTTCGTCGAAGATGGCCTATTACTATTTTGCGTTAATTTTGACCCTCGCCTGTGTCTATGTCTTGCGGCGAACTTTGTTTACGCCTTTTGGCTACATCACGCGGGCCGGCCGAGACTCGCCCCTCCGCGCAGATGCTATTGGGATCAATGTTCAACGACAGCAATGGCTGGCTTTTATCTTTGCTGGTGCTTTTGCGGGGCTCGCCGGATCGATTTATGTCTTCTCCAAAGGCAGTGTCTTTCCGGATCAGGTCGCTATTCCTCAATCGATTGATGGCTTGATGATGGTGCTGCTGGGCGGCGTGAAAACGCTGACAGGTCCCATTGTTGGTGCAGCGATGTTCACTGCGCTCACCGATTGGCTGTCTTCTAATGAAGTCTGGTTTTGGCGATCAATCCTTGGGGCAATTATCCTGGCGCTGGTTATCCTGTTCCCACAGGGAATTGTGGGGTTTGTCAGGGATAAGTTTCGACCGTCGGAGGAAGGCGGATGACTGTCGTACTCTCTGCCAACAATCTCAGGAAGTCCTTTGGCGGTGTTAAAGCCGTTGATGACGTTTCTTTTGAGGTCGAGGCCGGCCGTCTTTTGGCGATGATTGGACCAAATGGCGCTGGAAAAACCACTTGTTTTAACTTGCTCAACGGTCAGCTTCCGCCTGATGGCGGTAGCGTCGAACTTGATGGCAAGGAACTGGTCGGCCTAACGCCACGTGAAATCTGGCGTCTGGGTGTCGGCAGAACATTTCAGATTACTGCCACTTTTGGATCGATGACCGTTCTTGAAAATGTTCAGATGACACTCCTGTCCTATCATAAGCAGAACGTTTCCATCACGACTATGGTCAGTGACCTCTATGTAGATGAAGCGATGGCCTTGCTGGAACGGGTTGGCATGGCGGAACAAGCCGAACGGGCCTGTTCTATTCTGGCTTACGGCGATCTAAAACGGGTGGAACTTGCCGTAGCGCTTGGGAATGAACCTAGATTATTGCTAATGGATGAGCCCACGGCAGGTATGGCACCGCGAGAACGCATTGAGTTGATGCAGCTCACCGCTGATATCGTAAGGGAGCGCAATATAAGCGTTCTGTTTACCGAGCATGATATGGACGTGGTGTTTGGCCATGCAGATCAAGTCATCGTCCTTAATCGAGGGGCTCTGATTGCACAAGGCAAGCCCGAAGAAGTCCGCAACGATGTGCAGGTCCAGGAAATCTATCTCGGCAGCGGTTCTACCTTCGCTGCGTAAGTGATTAGACCGTGGGCGGACGCCCATGCCAGGCATCTTCTATCATAGCTCGAATGGGTGCGTATTCGACCGGCACCGGATTGGGATAAGGGTCATCGGAAATCATCTTCGCTGCTTTCTCAATGCCTTCTTCCGGCATCCCGATATCCTTGAGAGATGTAGGCGCCCCTATCGCGACGTTTAACTCATACAATGCCGTTGCGGCTTCTTTGCTGCTATCCCCGAGAGCTGTTGCAATCCCCTGCATTGCGGATCTAGCTCCAGCCGTCGTATAGGCAACGCTGTGCGGCAAGGCGACGGTATGGGCCATCGAGTGCTCGAGTCCGAACGTGGCACCAAGGACATGGGCGAATTTATGATGCAGTGCGACACCGGCTGACCCAAGGGCAGTGCCGCAAAGCCAGGCACCGTAGAGGCCATCGCCCCGTGCTTCGATATCATCTTGACCAGATGACATGCGTTTTAAGGCTGATGCGAGGGCGCTGATCCCCTCACCTGCAATCAGATCGTTCACCGGCGTTGCGTTTTGCGCATAAAAGGCTTCCACACCATGTGCGATTGCATTGATTCCGCTTGGGATCATGATGCTGAGGGGAACACCCATCGCTGTCTCTGGGTCGTAGATAATGGTTCTGGGCAGCATCCAGTCGGATTTATATCCAACACGGTGGCCGTCGGTCAGAATGGCTTGCAGATCGGTGGTCTCTGATCCCGAAAATGTGGTGACCGCTGATATGACCGGAATTTCCAAATCGAGCGCGATGGCCTTCGCGAGACCAACGGAAGTGCCACCGCCGTAAGAGACAACACAATCCGCTTCCCGTTCCTTTGCAATGCGGCGCCCGACTTCAACCATGGGCAATGGGACATATTGCTCCGCTATAGCGCACAGACCGGTACTAATATTATCCAGCGGTGCAATAAGGGATGAGACTTCTTCTTCGCGGCCGGGTGTGCAGCAGAACAAGGCACGTTTGGCGTCGAGACGGTCAATTTCTTCACCGAGTGATTTAATAGTTCCAGGGCCGATGACGACCCTCGCTGGAAGAGAGGTATGAGTAAAATTTTTCATGGCGGGGGTATAGCGTTTTAGAGGTCTATTTGTCCACGGTGAGAAGAAAACTAAATATCGAATTTCTGTATTAATTTTACATAATTTCGATATCCTTGGATTCTGACATAAATCTAAAGGGGTGAGCCATGTTTTTACGAAAAGCCTTTGTTTCAGTTCTTGCTGCTGTATTGCTTCTTTCAGTTTCCGCTGTGCCGACTTCAGCGATGGATAAGAAAGGGTTCAAAGTGACCTTATTGGGGACAGGTACGCCTTTCCCATCCATGACGCGGTTTGGTCCTGGTATTTTGATCCAGGCCGGTGGACAAAACCTGCTTTTTGATAGCGGTCGCGGCGTTACGCAGCGTTTGTTCCAACTCAAAATGCCGTTCGGTAAAATCAATCATGTTTTCCTGACCCACCTGCATTCTGATCATGTCGTTGGGATTCCGGATCTTTGGTTAAGTGGCTGGCTTGGCGCTCCATGGGCGCGACGCAAAGTACCTTTTGCGATCACCGGTCCGGAAGGCACGACAAACCTAATGAAGGGTTTGGAAATGGCCTATGCCTGGGACATCAAAACTCGAATTGAAGACCAAAATCTTAGCAAGGTAGCGATTTCCACCGCGCCCACCGATATGAAAGAGGGCGTGGTCTATAACAAAGGCGGTGTCAAAGTATCCGCGATCAAGGTCAATCATGGTGCAAAGATCAATCCAGCGTTTGGATTTCGTATTGACTATGACGGGCGTACCGTCGTTCTTTCCGGCGATACGAAATATACCGAAAACCTGGTCAAAAATTCCAAAGGCGCGGATCTGATCATTCACAGCGTTGCGTCAATTGCGCCAAAGTTGCTTAAAAAATCAAAGATCATGCGGGCGATTTTGTCGCATCATTCAGAACCTGAAGACACTGCAAAGGTTTTCAACGCCATTAAACCAAAATTGGCGGTCTATTCGCATATTGTTTTGTATGGTGGGCAAAAGCCTGCGGATCTCATGCGTCGGGCGCGGAAGACCTATTCTGGGCCTCTCGTTGTCGGTAAAGACCTGATGTCATTTGTCGTTGGGCCTAATTCTGTCGAAATGGCGAAATAACGGGCGTTTGATAGCGGGTGGTGTTTGACATCACCCGCCTGCCCCGTTTCAATCAGGACTACTTTAAACAATCAATCGGTCCTGATTAATGTCTTCTGTGTCTGACAGCGCGTTGTTAGAGGTTGACGGCCTCAACAGTTATTACGGGCGCGCTCATATTATAGCGGACGTTGCCTTGCAGATAAGGCCGGGGGAAGTCGTCGCTCTCATGGGGCGTAACGGTGCCGGTAAATCGACTACCATGAAATGCATCATGGGCATCGTGAAGATCGCCGCCGGATCGATTCAATTCTCTAAAACTGACATTAGCGGACGCTCGTCCTATCAAATCAGTCGACTAGGTCTGGCCTATGTTCCCGAAGACCGTCGGGTTTTTACCGATTTAACGGTGCTCGAGAATTTGGAAGTTGGCCGGCAGGACCAACGGGATGATGCGCCGTCCTGGACTCCGGAGCGCCTGTTTGAGCTATTTCCTAATCTTGGCGAAATGCGAGACCGCCCTGGTGGGCAGATGAGTGGCGGTGAGCAGCAAATGCTGACCATTGCCCGGTCGCTGATGGGTAACCCGACGACGATTTTGCTAGATGAACCTTCAGAGGGTCTAGCGCCGGTTATCGTCGAACAGATGGCCAATACTATTCGAGAGTTAAAATCCGAGGGCTTGACGGTTCTACTCTCCGAACAGAACCTCCATTTTGCAACATTGGTGAGCGACCGGGCATACATTATTGAGAAAGGTCGTATTCGATATGAAGGGACTATGGAGGCATTGGCCGCTGATGAAGAAGTCCGGCAGGCCTATCTAACAGTTTGAACTAAGGTTACAGCAAAATGGCTCAGACTAAGAAAGCAGGAATTATTGGCGGTGTCTGCATGGCGCATGCGCCGCAGTTTTTTACGTTGCCTGACTCCGAAGACAAAAAAACCGTCAATCGCGTTAAACGTCTGGCTAAAGCAAATGGTAAACGGCTTAAGGCCCTCAAGCCAGATGTCTATGTGACGATTTCTAATGATCATGCCAATCAGTTTGTCTTACACTGCGTACCGCCTTTTGCATTGCATCGTGGCAATGTCGCCTCGGGTACATTCGCCGGACGTAAGTTCGAACATAAAGTTGCTAGTGAAGAATCCACGGAAGTCATTCGCTATCTTTATAAGGAGGGCTTTGATGTCTCCTACACCTCGACAGCCGAGATGGAATATTCGTTAGGAATACCGCTGTCATTTCTGGAAATCGACGGCCCTATTCTCCCACTCTTCGTAAATGCTTATGTGCCGCCACAGCCCCGTATGGAACGTTGCTATGCACTCGGTGAAGCTATTAATAGAGCGTTGATGGCTCAGGGTTTGAGCGCCGTTGTCATCTGTAGTGGTGGCATGTCGCATTTTCCCGGAACTGAGCGTTACGCGGAACCTGATCTTGAGTTCGATAAAAAGGTTCTCGCGGAACTGGAGACCGGCAATCTGCGGTATTTGCTGTCGCTTGATGAAAAGCGGATGGATGATAGCGGTAATATCGAATTGCGCTGCTGGGGTGTCGCCGCGGGGATGTTGGGTGAACGTAAACCTGACCTCGTTTCGCTAGACCCGTCCTGGCATCATAACTATGCAACGGTTGCGTGGTGGAAGCAGCCAAATGCCAAAGAAAAACCGTTTGAGCCACACTACCCAGCAATTTCACCGGACCGATTGGATTTAACAGTGGTTCTTCATAGATTGGCGAATGATACGGCGGAGCGGGATCGGTATACCGCCGACCGCAAGGCTTATGTGAATGCGCTCAAACTTACCAGGAAAGAGAAAACGGCGTTGCTGAACCTGAAAGACGACGAAATGGTCAAGATGGGCGTCCACCCGTTCCTATCCTTTATGGCGCGTCTTCACATTGAACGCGCGCCAAAGAAGAGCTGATTATCCAACGCCTGTTTGGGCAAATAGAGTATTGGCTTCTGCTGATCGTAGGTAGGTGAAAAGTTTTTTTACGGCATCAAGCTTTCGACAGCCGCTTAACATCACTGCCTCATAGTCGAGCGCCATTTGCATTTCATTCGGCAATGGCCCGGCATAATCCATGCCCTTATTCCTAAAGAAGAGAATTTCAGTCGCAACGCCAAAGGCTATTTCTTGTTCAGCTGAACTTGCGGCCAAATGTTCGTTCACCATCGTACCGGTATCAAACCGCGTTATTCGGTCGGCCAGTTGTTGATCTAACCCCATCTCCACAATAAGACGATCCATGTGAACGCCACTTGGGGCTTCCGTTAGAACAATAGATTTTGCCGAGAGCAGCACATTTTTAACCGCTTCTGTTGTTGATACGTCTGGGACAGGTGCGCCGTCTCTTACGGCGGCGCCAATACGAATGGTTCCGAGAGTAGTTCTGGTCGAGACGTCGACAAGCTTTTGTCCAGCGAGATGATCGATCATCCCCGTCGTTAATAAAACGATATCGTCGTCGACATTTCCGGCGGTTACTTCCTGTTCGATGACGTGCCCATGATTGGTATGGGCCTCAATCGTGATGCCAGTTTGCGCCGCGAAAGGCCCTGAACACAGCGAGAGGCCTTCGCGAGTTGCGCCCGCAGTAAAGGCTTTAATGATTTGGGTGGCCATTAGGTGGGTTAAATCGGCACTGCCATTGCTTCGAAAGCGGTATCGCAATTGATCAGGTTGACGCGCTTGAGGGCTATCCAAAAACTGTTCCCTTCTCGCACCAGTCTATGGAACTGGCGGCCCATAAAGAACCGCTGCACATCGAGACGATATTCCCCCATCATCATTGAAGAGCTAACCAAATAGGTTCCAGCGTTTTCATCGGCTTCCTCGACGATAACGTTACTAATCATATGGTTG
>WLWI01000092.1_pt1 | contig 130420 bp, 101 predicted proteins | sample 6701501 | NCBI WGS metagenome assembly WLWI01 (sample SAMN12718690, study PRJNA515312) | sponge metagenome | isolation source: marine sponge | host: Mycale hentscheli | place: New Zealand: South Island, Marlborough, Capsize Point | collected 2014-11-01 | reverse complement strand
AGATCGCTCCCTGGCAACAACAGCGCAACCAGCAACAAAAGACGGTCCAATGGCGATTTACCGCCGAAAAGGCCCGGCAAAAGATGAAATCACTCTATCCTGCAAATTCATAATGTCAGAGTACTAGATTATTCGCTCAATTGCGGCGTTGTCTATTCCGAGGGCGAAAGCTGGTCGCTGACGGCCCGTTACCGCTACGCCCGCGACCGGCAATGGCGCTACGGTTTCAGCGGCAGCCAATACCGGCGGCACTTGGAGCGCAGCAGTCGCCACCGCACCCTCAATTTGAGTCTGGATTACCGCCCCGCCCAGGATCATACGGTGGTGGTAAGCGGCAGCCAGTCGCGCCAGGCCGGTGGGTCTTTCAGCCGTTTCACTGTCCGCTACCAGCGCGAGTTATAGGGAGGCTGCCCGGTGTATTGGCCTATAGGGACCAGGGCCGCTTGGTCCGGGTGGCAAAAAGGCTGTTGTATATGTCCTGCACGGCTGTTATGTTGCCTCCATGGCTTTGGCGAAAATAAAATATATCGGCAGGATTTTCTGGGGCTTTCGCTTTTATTTGCTCTGCGCCGTTGCGGTGCTGGTGCTGTGGGATACCTGGCTGGTTAAACCTTTCCGCCTGTTCGTCGTGATGGTGCACGAGATTTGCCACGCCGGGGCGGCCCTGATCAGTGGCGGCCAGGTGGTGGAAATGCGGACCAATTGGGATGAATCGGGCCATACCCTTACCCGGGGCGGCTTTTTCCCACTTATCAGCAGCGCCGGCTATGTGGGCTCGGCGGCTCTTGGGGCTCTGTTGATTTATACGGCCAACTGGCCCCAGGCTCAGCGAGCCACATTGTTGGCCATTGGCGTGGCCTGTGTGGGCATGACGGTCTGGTATACCCCGGTAGGAGGGCTCGATTTTTATTTGGGGGCCCTGGGCGGTGTGCTAATCATGGGGTTGGCTCTGCGTTCGCAACGGGCCGCGGCTCTTGGCTCGGGTTTTTTAGGGGTCGTGCTATGCCTGTACAGCCTCTACGACTTTCGCACCGATTTGTGGCTCTATCCCGAGCGCACCGACGCCGGCATCCTGGCCCAGTACTGGTGCGGGGGGTGCCGCATGTGGCTGGCCTATCCCATCGCCTTTATCTGGGTATTGCTGTCGCTGTCCTTTATGTATCGGGCCATGCGTGCGGTGTCCCGTCAGCAACGCCGATAGGGGTTTTATTACGAAGGCCGACCATTTCGCCCTTGACGACGACCGGGCAGGCATTTTACATTAGCAGCAATTGAGTCGTCTGTCCCGCAACCAAGATGGAAAGCAATGAGCGCATACAGCCGCCACAGCATCTGCAATGCCCAGATCGTAGGGCTGGTACCGCCGGTAGTAGTACCGGTACAGGTGAGGACGGCGGTGCGCTCGGTCTAACGATTCGACGATAATTTATTCACCGCCGCCCGAGTTTGACTCGCGGCGGTTTTTTTGTTTTCCGCACCCGCTGCCGAGTCCCGCTCGCAGCGGTTTTCTTTTACGCGGAGGAGACTTATGGCACTGGCCAAGAAATGCGATTTCAAAACCGAGGAAGAACGCTGTCGCGCCGAATGGGAAGAACATGGCGTCTACCGCTTTGTGGCCGACCGGCCCGTTTACGCTATTGATACGCCGCCGCCCACGGTATCGGGCAAGTTGCATATGGGGCATGTCTATTCGTACTGCCAGACCGATTTTGTCGCCCGTTTCCAGCGTATGCGCGGCTGCGCCGTATTTTATCCCATGGGTTTTGACGATAATGGCCTGCCCACCGAGCAACTGGTCGAGCGCCAATTGGGCCAGCGCGCCGAGGCCATGGATGCGGAGCAGTTCCGCGCCCGTTGCCTGGCGGTTAGTAGGGAGGCCGCCGCCGAGTACCGGGCTTTGTGGCGCGATCTGGGGCTGTCCGTCGATTGGCAGCAGAGCTACCGCACCATTGAGGCGACCCGCCTGGCCCAGTGGGCTTTTCTCGACCTCTACCAGAAGGATCTGGTCTACCGGCGCGAGGCGCCGGTTATCTGGTGTCCCGCCTGCGCCACGGCCATTGCCCAGGCCGATCTGGAGGAGGTCGAGCGGGAGGGGACCATGCACACCCTGGCCTTTGCCCTGGAAGACGGCGGTGTGTTGCCCATTGCCACCACCCGGCCCGAATTGTTGCCGGCCTGTGCGGCGGTTTTTGTCCATCCCGACGATGGTCGCTGGGCCCATCTTGTCGGCCGTCGCGTTCGTTTGCCGCTGGAGGACCGGTGGGTGGAGGTGCGGGCCGATGTCGGCGCCGATCCGGACAAAGGCACCGGCGCGGTGATGTGCTGTACCTTTGGCGATACCGCTGATGTCGAGTGGTGGCGTCTGCACGATTTGCCGCTGCGGGAGATCATTGATGCCAGGGGGCGGTTGCAACAGGGACCCGGCGCCGGGTGCGAGGTGGAGGCCGCGCGGTCGTTGATGGTGGAGGCCTTGGCGGCGGCGGGAAAATTGTTGGATAAGCAAGCCGCGACCCAGGGGGTGCGGGTGCACGAGCGCTGCGATACGCCGGTGGAATATTTGGTGGCGCCGCAGTGGTTCGTGCGGGTGCTCGATTTCAAGGATGACTTGCTCGATATGGGAGAGCAACTGGAGTGGCGTCCGGCCCATATGGCCAACCGCTACCGGCAGTGGGTCGAGGGCTTGGCCTGGGATTGGTGCATTTCCCGGCAGCGCTACTTTGGGGTTCCTTTTCCGCTTTGGTACTGCGGTGGGTGCGGCGCGGAAAAAGTCGCGGAAATGGCGGCCTTGCCGGTCGACCCCCAGGCCAGTCCGCCCTCTGGGCCTTGCGCTTGCGGGGTGGAGGATTGGCAGGGCGAAAAAGACGTGATGGATACTTGGGCGACTTCCTCCCTGACGCCGCAAATTGCCGGCGGCTTCGAGGCCGACCCGGAGCTGTACGAGAGGGTGTTTCCTTTTGCGGTGCGGCCACTGGCCCACGAGATTATCCGCACCTGGGCTTTTTATACGTTGGTGCGGGCCCGGCACCACTTTGGCCGACTGCCCTGGAAGACGGTGGCGGTGTCGGGGTGGGGGCTGGCTCCGGAGGGGGGCGGCAAGATCAGCAAGAGTCGCGGCGGCGGGCCGGTGGCCCCGGCCCAGATGCTGGCGCGCTATCCCGCCGATGCGCTGCGCTACTGGGCCGCCAGCACGGGACTTGGACGCGATGCGCTGATTAGTCAGGACAAGATCAAGGCCGGGGCCCGTCTCTTGACCAAGCTGTGGAATGTGGCCAGATTCTGTGAGCCTTTTTTGACGGCGACAAAGCCGGATAAACGGCCGGCCCTATCGCCGGCCGATGCCTGGATCCTGGCGCGTATGCAGGAGGTTATCGAGCGGGCGACCCAGGCCCTGGAAGCCTACGACCACGCTGCGGCGAAAAGCACTGTCGAGCGCTTTTTCTGGGGCGACTTGGCCGACAACTATCTCGAAATGGCCAAAAAGCGGCTCTACGACAGCAGCGGCCAGTTGCATCAGGGGGCCTGCTGGACCCTGGCCTATTGTCTGCAGAATACGGTTAAATTACTAGCGCCCTTTCTGCCCTATACTACCGAGGCAATCTATCGGGGGCTTTTTGCCGGGCCCGAGGGCGGTTCGGTGCACCGGGCTTGCTGGCCAGAGGTCGAGGATGATTTGCATTCGGCCGACGCTCTGAGATTGGGCGTTGCCCTGGTGGCGGTGGGGACGGCGGTGCGGGGGTGCAAAAGCGCCGCCAATAAGTCGTTGGGGACGCCGTTGGCAAGCCTGCAAATTGCCGTGTCCGGGGCCCAGGTGCGGGCCCAGATGCCGGCGGCGGCAGCCGATATCGCCAGTATTACCCGGGCCCGGCAGGTGATTGTGAGTGAAAAACTGGACGACGGCCTACCTGTTGTGGAGGTCGAGGGGGGGATTCGTCTGGCGCTGGATTGGGGCCCGCAAGCCGAAGTGTAAAAATAGCGATTATACCCATCTGCAATGATGCCGTCTGGAGATTGGCTGCCTGGTCCTTGAGGACAGGTGGAATGCATCGGGGCAGCTCAGGGCCAATTGGGATTATCCGTATCGGGAGAGTATCGTTCATGCGAATGAGTCAATTATTCGGTCAGACCCTGCGCGAGACGCCGGTCGAAGCCGAAGTCGCCAGTCACCAGCTCTTGCTCAGGGCCGGTTTTATCCGCCAGTTGGCCAGCGGCATTTTTTCCTATCTGCCGCTGGCCTGGCGTTCGCTGCGCAAAGTGGAAGCCATTATCCGCGAGGAGATCGAGGCCATCGGCGGCCAGGAGATCAGCATGCCTTTGGTGCATCCGGCCGATATCTGGAAAAAGACCGGCCGTTGGGATGACGTTGGCGACGAATTGGGCCGCTTTACCGACCGCACCGGACGCGATATGGCCCTGGCCATGACGCACGAGGAGGTGGTCGCCGATTTGGCCGCCCGTGAAATCCAGTCCTATCGCCAGTTGCCGCGGCTGGTCTACCATTTTCAGCTTAAGTGGCGCGATGATCCGCGACCGCGCTCGGGGCTGATCCGGGTGCGCGAATTTACCATGAAGGACAGCTATAGCCTCGATGCCGACTGGGCCGGTCTGGAAAAGCAGTACCGGGCCCATTACCAGGCCTATTTCAATATCTTCAACCGTTGTGGCGTGCCCGGCGTGGCGGTCAAATCGGATGTCGGTATGATGGGCGGCAAATTGGCGCACGAGTATATGTATTTGACGCCCATCGGCGAGGATACCCTGGTCAATTGCGGGGTTTGCGGTTATTCGGCCAATCGCCAGGTGGCCCTATTCGAGAAAACGGCCGTTGATGGTGGCCAGGCCGCCGCCGTTGAAAAAGTGGCGACCCCCGGCACGGCTACCATTGATGCCCTGGCCAAATTGCTCGCCGTGCCGACGACCCAAACGGCCAAAGCCGTCTTTATCGTTGCCCAGGTGGAAGAGGGAGAACAATTCGTCCTAGCCCTGGTTCGGGGCGATATGGAACTCAACGAGACCAAGCTGGCCAATATCGTCAAGGCGCGCGAATTGCGCCCGGCCCAAGACGAGGAAATTCGCGCCACTGGGGCGGTACCGGGCTATGGTTCGCCCATGGGCGTCGAAGGGGCGTTGGTGGTGGTCGACGATTTGGTGGCGACCTCGACCAATTTGATAGGGGGAGCCAACGAGGAGGGCTTTCACTTACTCAATCTCAATTGCGGCCGCGATTACAAAGCCGATCTGGTCGGCGATATCGCCGCTGCCCAGGAGGGCGACGGGTGCCCCGAATGCGGCCAACAGTTGACGACCACGCGTGGGGTCGAAGTGGGGAATATTTTCCAATTGGGAACCCGTTATACCGATGCTTTAGGAAGCAATTTTCTCGACGCCGAAGGCCGCTCGCAGCCCGTGGTAATGGGCTCGTACGGAATTGGCGTGGGGCGCCTTTTGGCCTGCATCGCCGAAGAGCACCACGACGAACAGGGTCTGTGCTGGCCAGTCTCGGTGGCACCTTTCCCGGTGCATATGGTGGTGCTGGCGCGGGCGGGGGGCGTGGCCGCTGAGGCCGCCGATAAACTGTACGGGGATTTGCAACGGGCCGGCATTGAAGTCTTATTCGACGACCGCGACGAGAATCCGGGCGTCAAATTCAACGACGCCGATCTGCTTGGTGCCCCGGTGCGCCTGACGGTGGGTGAGCGGTCGTTGAAAAAAGGCCAGATCGAAATGAAATTGCGGACCGCTGCCGACCGCCAGGATGTGCCCTTAGAAGGGGCGGTGCAGCGCGTCGCCGACGAGTTAGCGGTGTTGCGGCAGGAGTTGGACGGCCGCGTCGTCGAGGTGCCTTACAAGGACTGAGGGATATCGCGAAACTCCGCTGGTGGTAGTGTCGCTGCAGCGACGACCAGCGGAGTTTTTTGCGGTGCCTTCCAATAAGGAGATGAGCAATGCCGGTGTTGAAAAGCGGGGATAAGCACCCTCCATGGTGCGAGTTGGAATATTTTGAGGTCAGGCATCTGCCGGTGGGTGAGAACGGCGAATTTGTCCGCCGGGCTCAGGTGGAGAAGCTTATCGTAGGGGCGGGACATTGTCGCCTGCGGGTCGGGTCCAAGGAGGTCGATGCCGCTCAGGGAGCCAATCTAGACCTGACAGGTCCCGGCAGTTTTCAGGTGCTGGCCGTGGACGAGGCGGCGACGTTGGTCCATATGTGCGGGCGTTGGGGGGAAGAGACTGGAGGGTCGGGTATCTTCACCGGCGTCAACAGCGATCAGCCCCAGGACAAAGGCGATCCGGTCAGTTACGAAAAGCAGACCAATTTTGACTGCCATTTCCACGATTGCGATGAATACTGGATTGTCTTTGAGGGGCGGGCCCGCGCCGTTTCCGAAAGCCGGGTATACGAGGTGGGGCCGGGCGATTGCCTGGCCACGGGCATGGGGCACCACCACGATTTGCCGCTGGTGCACGAGCCGCTGCGGGCGGTCTATTTTGAGACCACCATGGAGGAAGCAAAGCGCCGTGGGCATTTGTGGGACCATACCCACGGTACGGCCCAGCCGCAGGCCGAACGCGTCTAATACCGGATTGTCTTCAAGATGTCCGGATGTTCTGGTTTAGACTCGGAGAGCCATGCGCCAATTAGTAGGACATCAGTGCTGCAAATAACAACGCGTCTAAACCTGAAGCAATTGCAGCAGATTGGGGTGGCGCTGCAGGACCAGGGCCAGTATTGACGGTCCCCGCGATACCAGGGGTAGGTGACCGGGCAGCGGCGGGGCGGCGAATACGCCCTGGCCACCCGCCGCCAGAAAGGTGTCCAGGGTCGGTTGCTGGTGCTGCAGGCGTATAACTTCCTCCGGAGTCAGCAGCAACAGGCCGCGGATTTCATTGGCAGGATAAGGATCCCCGTCGGCTGCGGCCAAAAAGACCAGGGCCTGGCGGTCGCCGGCGTGGTTGACCAGCATGGGGGTAGGGCCAGAGCCCGTCCAGCAGGTCGGTCGCAATTGAAAGGGCCGGCAGCGGCCGTCTATCGCATAGGTGGCCGGGGGCTCCAAGGGGCGAATAGTCAATCCGGCTTCTTCGCGCAATTCGCGCTGGGCGCAGGCCCAGGGTGTCTCTCCCGCTTCCACATGGCCGCCCAGACGTACGATGCCCAGAGCGTGGCCGCTGCCGTCGGGGCCCACAGCAAAGGGGAAACGGCCTGCTAAACTGAGCCAGGCACTGGCGGTGGCAATATGTTGGGACATAGGACCATCCTCGGTATTGTCGGGTTGCTTGTCGCCCACAGCGGCTGCGATTGGGCCAATCCCTTGGCCACAACACGGGGCCAAGTCAGTGAATTTGTTTTCACCGATTACCGGATTGCCATTCGCGATGGCCATCCCTTTGGCATCGTCGAACTCAAATTGACCGACCAAGATACCAATTTCGCCAATACTATGAAACCGCTGGGCGATTGGGAATGGTTCTGGTTTGAGCACCCGGCCGACGGCCGCCGGCGCCGGATCAAGCTGATCTACCCGGGGGGTTGGCAGGGGCCGGTCATAGTGCAAGGGGACAGCACCGTGGTGGTCCGCTTCGATCGCCGCGATGTCCTGGAGCCGGGCATTGATCTTGAAGTCGAGTTCATTTTGCAGCGCTGGCGGCCGGCCTTAGAGGCCTGCTATACCGTTGTTAATGGTTCGACGGTCACTTTGCAACGCCCCTATGTCATGGTCGGTTTCCCCGGTTTTGGCAACCACCGCCGTATCGGCGCTGTCGCCACGGCGCGGCAACGGCTGCTGGCCCCGCTGGCCGATGGCAATTTTCGCGCCCAGGTGCAGCGCCTGCGCTTGGCTGAATTGCTGTTGCTGCGCGACGACAGGCCGTTGCCCCGGTCGTCTCCCGATACTCTCTCGGCTAGTGTTACCATAGCCGAGGAGAGGGAGGTTGTTGAGTTGCGTTCGTTGGCGGTGCTGGATACCTCCTATACTCAAGCCTATTCGGCCCATACCATTAAACCTGATTATTTGAGTAGTCATTTATACGGCTATTCCAGGGACATGCGGCCCGGCCAGCGGCGGACTTTGGTTGTGCGGCACGAATTGGTCCGTCGGGCGGGCGGGCTGTAAATGGTTCCGGGTATATAACGCCGACCGGGTTGGCGCGTCTCATAGAAGATGGCAGCCGTTTTAGGTGGCCTGCAACCGGGACGTCAGAGGGGAAGCGGCATGGATGCAGAACGGGCTATTGAACAGTACGGCGCCTTGGTCATGGGGGTGATCTGGCGCGTCGTGCGTCAGGAAGAGGATGCGTACGATCTGTATCAGGATGTATTCCTAAAATATCACCAAGCACAACGGCGGGGAGAGCGCATCGAACAGCCCAAGGCCTGGTTGTGCCGCACCGGCCTGAATGCGGCCCTGGACAAGGTGCGGGGGCGCAAAAAGCATATCCCATTCGAAGGGGAAGCAGAGGAGCAGATTGGGCTGGATACCTGGGACCAGATTGAGCGCGGATTGCTGCTGGAACGGGTGCGCCAGCTGGCCCAGTCGCTGCCAAGACGGCAGCAGCAAGTACTGGTCCTGCGTTGTTTCGAGGGCTATTCTTTCGATGAGATTGGCCAGCTACTCGAATGTTCGGCCGGGGCCGCGCGGGCCGCCATGTTCCAGGGACTGAAGAAATTGCGGGATTGGTTGACGGCCAGCCCCGATAGCGGTGTCGGAAATGCCGGCGAGGAGCTGTGTCAATGATGACCGAAAAGGAGTTCGAGGAGCGTCTTGTCGCCTATTTCGACGACGATTTGTCGGCGGCCGAGAAAGCGGCCGTGGAGGACTATTTACGCGTCCATCCGCAAGCGGCCCGGCAGGCGCGCCAACTGGGGCTGCTATACGCCGGGGCTTCTACCGCGGAGCCGGACCCTGTGCCCGAGGGCGTCTTGGCTCGAGCCAATGAGGCATTGCAGGGGAAATTGCAGCAGCGGAGCCGCCGTTTGGAACGTAGTCGATTAGTGGGGCGACGCTGGCAGGTGGCTTGGGGGGTGGCCGCCAGTGGGCTTGCGGCGTGTTTGTTGTTGTGGTTAAAGCCGGAACCGGCACCCCGGGGCGATCTGGCTGCTCCCAGAATGGTGGTCTACGGGGCTGAGCCGCGCTATTTGTATATAGACCACCAGCAACGGGTTGAATTGGTCGACGGGCCCGCCGAAAATTCCGCGCCTCCCGGTATTGGTGACAAGAGCGGTCCGGGTGCCCCCATGCCGTTGTACAAGCTGGGCGACAAAGGGACTGTCGATTGGCCGGCGACCGTTTTCCAGCGGCTGGGGGAGGAATTGGTATATCAGGACAATACCGCGCTGCCCCCGGCCGTTCCGGGCTCGGACCAGTGGAAGGTGGCCGGGGTTGTCCTGGAGCGGCAAGGGCTGGGTTTATCCGGACCAGAAGCGGCGGCTCTGGGCAGCCTGGCGGACCGACTCGAATATATTGAAGGGCTGTCTGTAGTGCGGCTGCCGGGGGCAGGGGGCACCGAGGAGCCGGCGGTGGTTTTATTGCTGGCGGCCCCGGCCGTCGTGGAAGTGGAACGGGGGGACAGCACCGGCCGCATCACCGGCTTCCGGGTGCGCCTCGACGGGAAGGCGGGCGATTGACAGGTCGCCGGTTTTTGTTATTTGTTTAGGCTCTGTTTAAAAACGCACTATTTGCAGCCCGGGGAAAATTCAGCAGGCCGTTGCCGGACCGCCGCAACGCGCCCATGGGCTCTTACTTTTCGAGGGGTTATTATGAGCAATGGCAAGACCTTCCGCTGTGGCGTGATCGGCTATGGGGGCGCTTTTAATATGGGCCGCCTTCATCTCACCTCTATGAGCCAGAACGAAGGCGTTGAAATCGCCGCCGTCTGCGAATTGGACTCGGCGCGTCGGGAAGCGGCGGTGGAGGATTTTCCGGGTGTCAAAACGTTTTCCCGGGTGGGCGACCTGTTGCGCCGGGGCGGACTCGATCTGGTGACTATCATTACCCCGCACAATACGCACGCCAAGCTGGCGGTGCAGTGCCTTGAGGCTGGGGTCAACGTGGTCTGCGAAAAACCGATGGCCATTACCGGGGCCGAGGTCAAGTCGATGATGGGGGCGGCGCGGCGCAAAAAACTCATGGTCACCACCTTCCACAACCGGCGCTGGGACGGCGATTTTGTCACCTTGCGCGGTCTGATCCGGGACGAGGGCCTTATCGGCCGTGTCTTCCGCGTCGAAGCCGGTGGCGGCGGTTACGGAGCCCAGGGCAATTGGTGGCGGGCCGATCGCAAGATATCGGGCGGTTCGATCTACGATTGGGGGGCTCACTTCACCGATTGGATTTTGAATATCGTGCCCCAGCCTATCGACTGGGTCAGCGGCTACCAAGTCAAAAACGAGGCTTGGGACCACTATACCAACGAAGACCACTCCGAGTATACGCTGCGTTTTAAGGACGGCTGCCTGGCCCACCTGACCCAATCGAATCTGTCGATGGTGGGGCGACCGCGCTGGCGCATTTTGGGCGAGACCGGGGCCATTGAGGACGGCGGCGGAAAATTTCTGGTCAAGACGCTGGTCAACGGGCGGCAGATGAGTACGGAAGTGCCCTTTGGCGAGTCGGATTGGCACGCTTTTTACCAGAATGTCTTCGCCCATTTGCGCGACGGCGACGACCTGACCATCACCCCGGAGTCGGCGGCCCGGGTGATCGGGGTGCTGGAGGCGGCCAATACTTCGGCCGGTCGCGGTTCGGCTCCGGTCAAACCGGCTTTTGTCTGAGCCGGGCCTGCCCCGTCTCAACCGGGACCAGGCCGCTGCCCTGACTTCGCTGGTGGGTATTGGTTGCAAGTCGCGGGATACCGTCCTGGGGTTGTCGGCGGTACGGCGGGTAAAGCAGTTGGCCTATCTCTTTGTCTCGGTCGATACGGCACCGGGGACAGTGGGGCAATTGGCGCAATTGGAGCGGCAGGGGACGCGCCTTTATCTGGTCGATGGGATGGAGGCTTTAACCCGGTCCTGCGGGCGCCCCGACGTGCTTATTGTCGGCATCAAGCCCGGCGGCCTGGCCGAGGGAATCGGCGGCCGCCTGCAGCGGGCCGGGGCCCCTTGAAGAAGGGGTTTTGTCCACTGGCCCGATGGGATGTTGCGGTGCTTTTCCAGCCGTTTTTGTAGCTTCGTATAGTTTGCTCAGTTTCATATAATAGTTTTTGCTGTCATATAATTGGAGATTGCCATGCTACTGGCTGAAATGACCTCGCCCGAAATAGACGCCCTGCCGCGCGATATTGTCGTCCTGGTGCCGGTGGCCTCGTGCGAACAGCACAGCCTGCACTTACCGGTATTTACCGATAGCATGATCGGCGGCGAGGTGGCCCGTCGGGTGCACGACAAGGTACCCGATGATGTCCTGGTGTTGCCGGTCCAGTGGTTGGGCTATTCGCAGCATCATATCCGCTATCCGGGGACGGTCAGTGCTATATCGCAAACGCATATTCTGTTGATGATGGATATCGTTGCCTCTATGGTCGGGCACGGGTTCCGCAAGATCCTCATTCAGAATAGCCATGGGGGCAACGGCGCCAATATATCGGTTTTGCTGCAGCAATTGATGGAGCGCTTTGGCGACGATGGGGTCGAATTCTACAGTCGCTGGGCCTGGGCCGGGGGTGAAACCCTGGATGGTATCCGCGATTTGGGCGGCGCCGGTTCGGGGCATGCCGGCGAGACCGAGACGTCGATGGTTATGGCCATGCGACCCGAATTGGTGCGCGGTGACCGGCTCGATGCCGACGGCGAAAAGGACGGTATGCGGGTGCCGGGGGTGGCTTCCTATAATCGCTTTGATCAGCGCACCGTGCACGGCGGGGTGGGCGATCCGCGCCCGGCTACGGCGGAAAAGGGCGAGGCCATGCTCGAAGCTTCGGCGGCAGAAGTGGCGCGCGATGTGTTGCTGGTCCGGGCCTTGCGGCCACTGGGCTAGGCGGTTTTGGGGTGTCGGCCTCTGGCGGTATATGATACCGGTGCGAGGGGCGGACTAGCTGCCGAGGGCGGATCTGGGGGCTGCCGGCCTCTGGCGGTATATGATGCCCGCTTGCGGCCTTCCCAACCCAGCCCGGCTGCGCCGCCCGCCCGGCCTCCAGCTTCCCCGCCCCGCTCCCCCACATACCGCCGCCGGCCGCCAGCCCCCAGACCCTGGGCGACAACTGGTATGGTGGGAAATCAGTCGGCTATCATGAGCCGCCGCCCGCCCGGCCTCCAGCTTCCCCGCCCCGCTCCCCCACATACCGCCGCCGGCCGACACCCCAAAACCTTCGGTTATACAGTGGGGAAGTAAGGACGGTTGACATGGGTATAGGGGCCGCGTACCTTAGCCCGTACTGACTTTAGCGCCTTTAATGAACCTCGGGACAAGTGACCAATAAATGCCCGATTTCGACGATTTTGAAGCTGTAGCCGTGGGGATTTTCCCCGCGGCTTTTTTGCATTGTGCGAGTACCTAAATAGTGAGCCAAGTATCAGCAGATGAAGCGCCGCGCCTGATTGAAGTGGCTCCCAAAGACCTCGATATTAAGGGGCTGGTAGCGCCCGACGAAGAAATCCTCATTCAGATGCAGAGCGATTTGGATGCGGCCGGGCGTTATATCTCAGGGTGGCTAATTGTCACTTCCCAACGGGTGGTTTTCATCCCGGCTGGCGGGGCGGCCACGACGGTGTCCATGGAGCAGGTGCGGGCCGCTCGCACCGAGGCGTTGGTGGGCGGGGGGCGGCTGGAAATCGAGTGCAAGCAGGCACCCACCATACGGGTGCCTTATTCGGCCAGCCTATCGGGTAAATTCTCCGAAGCCGCCCGGGGTATAGAGCAGTTGCGCCAGGGGCAGCCCTTGTCCATCAAGGCGCAGCTGGATCAAATCCGTTGTCCGCAATGCGACCGCATTTTGCCCGAGAAAAACGGCATTTGCCCGGCCTGCCTGCGCAAGTGGGATACCCTCAAGCGCATTGGCACCTATCTCAAGCCCTACAAGGGGACGGCCCTTGGGCTGGGCCTATTGTCGCTTTTGATGACCGGGGCGCAAATGGTGCCGCCGCAAATCACCCGCTATATGGTCAACGAGATATTCCCCGAGGATACGGCCCGCGGCATGGACGAATTGCTCGGGTTGCTGGGATTGATGGTCCTGGGGTTGGTCGGGGTCCACCTGGTAAGTTGGGGCGCCGAATTCGCCCACGGATGGGTCGTCTCTTGGCTCTCCGCCCAGGTGACGGCGGATATCCGCGCTCAGCTTTACCGCTGCCTGGAACGGCTGTCGCTGCAGACCTACGACAAGCGCCAGGGCGGTGCTATGATGACCCGGGTGACCCGCGATTCCGATTCGCTCGATAGTTTCTTGGTAGATGGTCTGCCCTATTTAATTATTAACGGCCTGATGATTGCGGGGATTTTGAGCTGGTTGCTGTACACCAGTTGGAAGGTGACTCTACTGCTGCTGTTGCCGATGCCGTTGGTGGGTATCTGGGGGCATCTGTTTTGGCGCCGTATGCGTCGCCTGTTCTTCCGCTCGGGGCACGGTTGGTCACAGCTTAATACGCGCCTCAACGAGGCTCTGTACGGAATTCGGGTGGTCAAGGCTTTCGCCCAGGAAAAACGCGAAATAGCTAGTTTTGACCGCAGCAATGAGGAGCTGACCGACATTACGGTGCGGACCTCGCGCAACTGGACGGTATTCTCCTCAACCATGACTTTGGTCACCGGCTTGGGCGTGATTATCGTCTGGCTGTTTGGCGGTCTGGAGGTAATCGACGGCGATCTCGATATGGGCGATCTGCTGGCGGTATACTTCTATATGTGGCTGATCTACGGACCCATCCAGTGGTTCGGCGAGGTCAATTCGTGGATGACGAGGGCCTTTGCCGGGGCCGAGCGCATTTTTGAAATCATCGATTCGGAGGCCGAGGCCTACGAAGACCCCCAGGCCGTGGCTATGCCGCAGATGCAGGGGGCGGTGCGTTTTAGAGGCGTCACCTTTGGCTACGATAAAAGCAAGCCAGTGCTCAAGGATATCGACCTCGATGTTCCGGCCGGTGAAATGATTGGCCTGGTCGGTAAATCCGGGGTCGGCAAGACGACCACGGTAAATCTGATTGCCCGTTTTTACGATGTCGACTACGGCGCCATTGAAATAGACGGCCTCGATCTGCGGCAGATTCGGCTGGCCGATTTGCGCCAACGTATCGGTATTGTGCTGCAGGACCCCTTTTTGTTTAAGGGCACCATCGCCGAGAACATCAGCTACGGTCGCCCCGGCGCTGCGCTGGAGGATATCATGGAGGCAGGGCGGGCGGCCAACGCGCACGCCTTTATCCTGGCCAAACCCGACGGCTACGATACCCAGGTGGGTGAGCGCGGCGGCGGGCTTTCGGGCGGCGAAAAGCAACGTATTTCTATTGCCCGGGCCATTCTCCACGACCCTCGAATCCTCATCCTCATCCTCGACGAGGCGACCTCGTCGGTGGACGTGCAGACCGAGAAACAGATCCAGGAGGCCATTGCCCGGCTGGTGCAGGGGCGCACCACTTTTGCCATTGCCCACCGCCTGTCGACGCTGCGCAACGCCGACCGATTGGTGGTGTTGGAAGGGGGCAAAATAGTCGAGATGGGCACCCACGCCGAATTGCTTGAGCGGGAAGGTGTATTCGCCGAATTGGTCCGCCTGCAGCAGGAGGTGGCGCAGATTATCGGGGTCAAGGAATAGTATGAGTCAGGCTTTTAAAGAGGAACTGCCCGCCGCGGTGGCAGGGCATTGGCAGCGCCTGGTGCAGTCCGACGAGACGGTGCAGGTGCAATTGGCCGTCGATATGCTGGATGGGGGCCAATACGGCCGCCGCTGGTTGGTGGCCACTGACCGGCGCCTGCTGTTTATCGGCGATGAGGGGGACGAGGCGGTGGAAATCCCCTGGAACGAGGTGGCCACCGTGCGCACCCAGGATTTTGTCGGCGGCGGCCGGCTGGAAGTGGAGCGGCAGCAGGGCCCGCCCGAATACCTCTACTATTCTAGCTCGCTGGTGGCCAAATTCGGCGAATTGCTCGACGGGTTGCAGGACTTGTCCAAGGGCGAGGACGCCGCGCTGCCGACCCAAGTGGAGCGCACCCGCTGCGAAAGCTGCAACCGCATTTTGCCCGAAAAGGGCGGCATTTGCCCGTTCTGTATCAATAAGTGGGAAACCCTCAAGCGCATCGCCGCGTTCCTGGTCCCGTACAAATACAAGGCCGGGCTGATGGTCGCCGCATCGCTGGTGATTACCGCTATGGATGTGCTGCCGCCCCTGCTAGTACAGCATATTATCGACGATGTGCTCAATGCCGAAAACGGGCAGGTACGCGATCTGCTGATAGCGGTGGCAGGGCTATTGGGCCTGCAATTGACGCACTGGGCCTTCACCCTGGCCATGGGCTGGTTGCGCTCCGAGGTGGGGGCCTGGAGCAACCGCGATATTCGCGCCCGGCTCTACCACCATATGCAGTTTTTGCCGGTGCGTTTTTTCGACAAGCGCCAGGTGGGCAATCTGGTATCGCGCTTTGTCAGCGACGCCGACCGGCTGGAGATGTTTCTATTGATGGGGGTGCCCTTCCTGCTCAATAACGCGTTAATGCTGGTGGGGGTGTTGGTCTTTATGCTGTATTTGAACTGGCAGTTGACCCTGTACGTACTGGTGCCGGTGCCTTTTATCATTCTGTCCAGCATCTGGCGATGGGATTATCTGCGGCGCTATTGGAACCGCTGGGGGGCTAAATGGGCGCGCCTGTCGTCGCATTTGCACGAGACCATCGGCGGCATCCGGGTAGTCAAGGCCTTTGCCCAGGAAGAGCGCGAAATGCGCCGCTTCAACGGCCGCAACGAGGACGTGCGGCAGACCAGCGTCGAGGCCGAGCGGGCCTGGATCGTCGTCTTCGCGGTGATGAATTTCGTTCTGGCTTTCGGTACTTTCCTGGTATGGTATTTCGGCGGTCGGCAAATTCTCGGTGGGGAGATGAAATTGGGCGGCCTGATCGCCTTTATCAGTTATATGATGATGCTCTATCGGCCGGTGCAATTTTTCAGTCGCATCAATAACTTCCTCACCCGCGCTTTTGCCGGGGCCGAACGCATCTTTGAAATTATCGACCAGCCGAGCGAGACAGCCCGCCAGGAAAAGGCGGTGCCCTTGCCCAATATGGTCGGGCGGGTGCGTTTTGCCGGGCTGGGATTCTCATACGATGCCGGCAAACCCATCCTCAAGGAGATTGATCTGGAAGTGGAGCCGGGGGAAATGATTGGTCTGGTGGGCAAGTCCGGGGTCGGCAAGAGCACATTGATTGCCCTTATATGCCGCTTTTACGAGGCCGAGAAGGGGCGCCTGGAAATAGACGGGGTCGATATCCGCGATATCGATACGGAAGATTTGCGCCGTCAGATCGGCCTGGTGGCCCAGGAGCCTTTTCTCTTTAACGGCACGGTGGCCGACAATATCGGCTACGGCAAAGAGGACGCCAGTTTCACCGATATTGTGCGGGCGGCGCGGGCGGCCAACGCGCACGAATTTATCCTGGGCAAGCCCGACGGCTACGATACCCTGGTGGGCGAGCGCGGCGACAAATTATCGGGCGGCGAAAAGCAGCGCATCTCCATTGCCCGGGCCATTCTCCACGACCCCCGAATTCTCATTCTCGACGAGGCCACGTCGGCGGTGGATACGCAGACCGAACAGAAATTGCAGCAGGCCATTGCTCGCCTGGTCGAGGGCCGAACGACATTTGCCATTGCCCACCGACTGTCGACTTTGCGCAACGCCGACCGGTTGGTAGTGCTGGACGGGGGCAAAGTGGCCGAGGTCGGCACCCACGCCGAATTGATGGCCCAAGAGGGGCTTTTCCACGGCCTGGTGAGCACCCAGCAGCAGAGTACGGCGGTGATGGCGGTGGGCGGTGGCAAGGAGCCCGGAAAATAACGTCGGCGCGTAGGGGGGCCGTGTCCTTGGGCGCACGGGAACTTTAGCAAGGCTTCTTACTCTTGTCGTCGAAGCGGCTAAGAGAAAAGCAGAATTTTATTTATCCAGTTCACGCTTCCTTGCCGGTTATCCGGTCCAGAGGGTTAGTCATGCTGGAAGCGACATTGGACAGATGGGCGCTGGTGCGGCGCAAGAAACGCGAAGCCAGCGTGTAGAGCACGGCCTCGCGCTGGGCCCCGTCATCGTCCATAACCACGGCGACGAATTCGTCTGTCCGCACTTTAATCTGCTCGTGCTGCTGCATGACCTGGCTCCCGGTGGCGGCATTATCTTCCCGCAGTGCTTCCAGCACTTGCGGAAAGAGCGGCGTGATCATGCCGTGGATCTCCCGATACAGTTGCGGACAGGGCCCTTCCCCGGAGCACAGTTCGTGCCACTGATTCAATTCGGCCAGGCTTTTGGCGTAGTCGCCCATGCGCTCGACGTCGTGGACAATGCTGATCAGCGCCAGGCTGGTGGACAGGTCCTGGTCGGGGTTGATAACCAGGTGCTGCATGACCATGCGCCGCACCAGCTGTTCACCGGCGTTTATATCGCGGTCCTCTTGGTCGATATCGACGGCCAATTCCTGTTGATCAAGAGGTTGCCCCACTGCGCCGAACATGCGTTCGGCCCGTTCGATCATGGTTATGACTTCCTCAATGGCGTCGTAGAGGAGGGCGGTGCGTTTGCGCGTCTCAATGATATCTTTGAACATCAGCTTATCTCCAGATGAAGATCATACCAAGAGGAATTAGATAGAACACCAATCCCACGTAGACAAAAGCGTACACCCGGTTGCGGCTGGTCATCTTGGCCAGGGCGCGTGCCATTACCATGGGGATGCGCCTGATGGGCTCCAGAGGGTAGACCAGAAGAATACCGGTCAGATTGAAACAGAGATGGGCAAAAGCCACGATTAAGGCGGCTATATTGCCCGTGGCCAGCGAGGCCAGCATGGCCGTCACCGTCGTGCCGATATTGGCGCCCAAGGTGTAGGGAAAGACCTGCTCCAGGGTCAAGATGCCGGCCCCGATAAGCGGGATAATGGTCGAGGTCGTGATCGAACTGCTCTGTACCAGCACCGTCATGACCACACCGAAGGCCATGGTCAGTAACGGGGTGCTGAACAGATAGCGGTGCAGGTAGCGCTCCGAGCGCTGCACGACGACTCCTTTGGCCAGATCGACCAGAAATTTGAGGGCCAGATACATCAGCACCAGCGCGACGATAATCGACAAGGTGGGGTTTTTCCCCAGCAGGTCCAACAATAGATTCACCGCCGGTTTGACGACGATCTTGAGCGGAGAAGCGAAGGCCATGCCGCCTGCTCCCTCGAAGACCCCGGTCAACCAAGTAGCCAGCCACTGCAAATACCCTACCCCGAACCAGGCCCGGGTTATTAGTTCCGCCGGCAATAGGATGATCACGCAGATCAGATTGAAAAAATCGTGTACTGTGGCTCCGGCTAGGGCCCGGCGGAATTCCTCCTTGCGGGTGATATGGCCCATCGAGACCAGTGTATTGGTGACACTTGTGCCGATATTGGCGCCCATTATAACAGGTATAGCTCCCTCTATAGTGAGAGCCCCGCCCGCTACCATACCGACGGCGATCGAAGTCGTCGTCGAGGAACTCTGCGCCAACGTAGTGGCGAGAATACCGGCGAGCAGGCCGACTAGGGGGTTGGAGGTCATTTCGATGAGTTGGTGGGCCAAATCCTTGCCGAATAATTTGAAGGCCCCGCCCAGCAAACCGATGCTGACCAGAAAGGCGTAGAGTACCAAAACGATGAGCACGATCTGGCCCCAGAACTGCAAAGTTTCCCTTTTCATCTTTCCTCTCTTCGACAGTGCGTAGACGAATTCACGTTTGCTGTACTAGCACCTAATACCGATGCGCGCTCAGGCCCAACGGGCGAGTAGGCACGGCGATACCGAATTTCGCCTTGCAGGTGGCCTGTGGCCAGACTGCGCCTGGATGCCTGTATTGCCCCCATGGTTATGATCGCCGGGACCAATAGCACCAGGCAGACCAGTTGCTGCCGGACCTCCTCAAAGATAATCTTCACGCCTCCGATTTGTCATATGTTAAACGAATGCGGGGCGTCGATGTCCCAGAAGCTATTTCTGATGCCATTGCACATCCCCTTGGTTGGGGCCGCTGTTGAGTACATAGGAGCCCTGGGGTACGTAATGGCCTTCCTGCTTTTGGCCCAGCAGGCGGCGCTGGCGGTCGTTGCAGGTGTCGGCGTATTCGTCGGGTAGAGCCTGTTTCCGGGTCCAGGGTGTGGCGAAGGGGCGTTCGATATAGGCGCAGCCGTAGTGCACTTGCAGCATATAGCGCCGCTCCTGGCTCATATTGGGCAGGGCCCCGTGCCAGATATCACTGCGGAACAGTAGGGCATCGCCGGCCCGGCACAGCAGGGCTTTGCATTCCTTGCCCTGCCAGCCGGTATCGCCGTTGGGGGCTCGTCCAGAGCGGTGGCTGCCCTCGACTATCAGAGTGGGGCCCAAATCCATGTACATATCGTTGAGGTAATAGTGCAGGGTGCTGATCATGATGGGGACCTGGACGCGCGGATCGCCGGCGATATCGGCGGGCAGGCCGAAAGGCTGGTAATCGATATGCAAGCCCATCGGGTAGCGCCCCGGGCCCGTCACCCAGATCGACCCACCAATGAGTCGGGTGCCGTAGCCGTGGATGCCTTCGATGATATCTATGGCGGGCGACCGGTCGACATAGTCCAGGTAGGCCTGGTCCTGGCAAAAGGGTTGTCCGGTGTGTTTATCGAAACGGCGAAAATCGGTCTCGTCTTCTTTTTTGAGGTAGTTGCCGCGTTTAAAGTGGGCCTCGTCGTCGCCCCCGGTGGCATCCATCAACTGGCGCAACTGGGCCGTTTCTTCCGGACTGAGCAGGTTTTTGAAGACGACGAAGCCCCGAGTCTGCATTTGTTCCAGGCTGTCTTTGGGCGTCTGGTGGTAATCTATTTCCAGAGCTTGGGCCTGGGTGATGCGGTTTTTGTCGGGGCCTGCCTTCAAAACGTGGTGGTTGCCGGGGCAACGCACGGGGAGATCGGTCAAAATGCGCTCCTCTAATTTTTATGACAGCATTTTTATACCAAATACGTAGTACTGACAGTGGCAGTAGGGACCCGGCGGTTCAATGGCCGGCGAGTAGTTGCCGCAAATAAGCGGCGGCCAACCGCACCTGCTCGACGCGGTCTTCTTCCTTGCCTTCGTAGACAATGGAGATGCAGCCGTTGAATTGGACCTTCTTGATCAGGGCGGCAATACGCTCGTAATCGAGCCATTCCTCGCGACCGCTTTCTATTTTGTAAAATTTAGTGCGGATATACAGAGCATGGGGGATCGTCTGTTCCATAAAGGCGTAAAAATCGACGTCCGGCGTGGCATCGCCCTGGGAGCCGCCCGGCGAGCCTACCCATTGGCCGGTATCCATGATAAAGGCGAAATTGGCGCGGTCGGTCTCCTGCTTAATGCGCAGCATATCTGCCCCAGTGGAGGGGTGGTTCTGCAGCCCGACGGCAATGCCCTGGGTGGCGGCGTAGTCGGCGACCTCCTGGTAACCGGCGATCATATCGGGCCAGGGGTTGTTGCCGTCGCCGTTCTTTTCGGGTATCACGGCGCAGAACAGGCGGACAATGGGCGAACCGAGGAAGGCGGCCAGATCGACGGCTTTTTTGCATTCGTCGGCGTGGGCGCGCCGCTCCTGGCCGTTGCCGACAAAGAGCCCGCTCATGCCGATATAGCCGATGGGGAGGCCGTATTTGAGGCACAGCAATTTGACCTGGGTCAGATACTCCGGGTCTTGCGAGGCGAAGGCGCGGTAGTGGAAATCGACCACGTCGAGACGCAATTCATAGGCGGTGCGGATAAAGTCTTCGACGCTGGTATCTTTGAGGCTGAGGAAATTGCAGCCGATTTTGATCATGATAGGAAACCTTTCGCGTGGGGGATTGGGGTTATTCTGTATCGAATAACATGCTTAAATCCAGGGCCGGGGCCGAATGGGTCAGGGCGCCAATGGAAATCAGATCGACCCCGGTTTCGGCGGCGGCGCGCACAGTGTCCAGGGTTATGCCTCCGGTCGCTTCAATTTCAATGCCGGGGTCGGCATGGCGGATCAGGGCCACGGCCCGGCGCATCTGCTCCAGTGCCATATTGTCGAGCATGATGCGGTCCGGCGCAGCGCTAAGCACGGCGGTTACTTCGTCGAGATCGCGGACTTCGACGTATATGGGTACGGCACTCCGGTCCTGGCCCTGGGCGGCGATGCGGGCCCGGCGTACGGCAGCGGCTACCCCGCCTACGGCGGCTGCGTGGTTCTCCTTGATCAGGACGGCGTCGTACAGGCCCATGCGGTGATTGACGCCGCCGCCCAGACGCACGGCGTATTTTTCCAAATGGCGGAAACCGGGCGTGGTTTTGCGCGTGTCAGTTATGCGGGTTTGGGTACCCTCCAGGGCCCGGGCGTAGGCGCGGGTCAAGGTGGCCACCCCCGACAGGCGCTGGAGAAAATTGAGGGCGGTGCGCTCGCCCACCAACAGAGTGCGGGCCGGGCCTTGCAGGCGGACCAATTCATCGTCTGTCTGCAGCGCCTCACCGTCGGCTTTGCGGGCGTTAAAAGAGATTTGCGGGTCGAGGCGCTGGAAGACCGTGCGGGCCACCTCCAGGCCGGCCACGACGCCGGGTTGACGGGCAATAATGCGAGCTTGCGCCTGGAGGCGGTCGGGGACTAGCCAGTGGGCGGTTAAATCACCGTTTGGGTCGAGATTGGAACGGCCCAGATCTTCGGCCAAGGCTTGGTCGACCAGGTCGCGGTCGGGGGCGGGAACAGGTTGGACGGACATAGGCTGATAGCTCCGGATAGACGGGAGGACGGGCTGTTTGGGGTTTGGCGGCCAAGGACCACTCTATTTATCGACGGTTTTCAATAAGATAGGACAGGTCCGGCCCTTGGACAAAAGGTGTGTAGACAGGAATAAGAGGGCAGTGTATTATCAACAGGGGCCTGCTCTTGCGGTCTGTAATCAGCGAAAATTATTTTGAGGAATTTATGAATAGTGTCGTCGACCTACGCGTTTTGGCCGGGTTGGTCCTGGGTTTGACGCTAGCCAATTGGCTGGGCTGTGCTCTGCTGCCCGGGGGCCAGCGGCAGAATGCCGAATTGACCGGGGCCGTGGGTGAATTGACCGGGGCTGTGGGTGAATTGGCCGGGTCCGATAAGATGGCCGTATTGGGTTTTCGCAACGCCAAAGGCGAGCGCGACACGGCGGCGGAGATCATTGAAGAAAATCTGATATCCGATCTGGTCGGCGCCGGAATTCCGCTGCAGTTGGCTCTGGGCGACGGCAAAAAGTGGAGCACGGGCAACGCCATTCCCGAGCGTCACTGGCAGGACCTGGAATCCACCCGGGTACTGGGTGGGCGGTTGCACCGCGAAGGGGCCTGGATCTATTTGCGCCTATTCGTAGTCGATACCCAGAGCGGGGCGGTTTTGCTAAAAAAGACCCAGCGCATGGATGCCGCCGATCTCGATCGACAGGTAGCGTTGCGGGAGGAGCGTCGGGGCGGGGGCGGCGACCAAGGACCGGTACAAGCCGATATGACGTTGTTGGTTCTGCGCGACGAAGGAGGGTTTCCGCAGCGGGTGGAGGTTGCCGAGGGCGGGGCTCTCAAGACCGGTGACCGGCTCCAATTGCGTGTTACCCTGGGCACGGATAGTCAGCTTTATGCCTTCCTCTACGACGAGGACGGGCAGGTGCAGAATCTGTTGGCCAATCAATTGGTCTACAGCGGCCGCATTCAGTACGGCCCGGGGTCGGGGGAAGAGGATTGGTTGACCCTGAGCGAAACGGACCAGGTATATACGCTTTACCTGCTGGCGGCCCGGCGTTTGGACGAAGATACAGGTGAGTTATTTGAAAAACTGGGCGCCTTGATCGACGAGGCCAAAGTAGAGCGCTTTACCGGATTGAATGTGCAGGATGCCGAAGTGGCCGCCTATGTGCAGCGCAGTATTGGCAGCGAAGAGGAATTGTCGATAGTCCGGGGCGAAGACCTTTTCGCGCGCGGCGACGAGGAGAGCATCATTTTTGAGGATGGCACCCTGGTCAAAAGCGCGCCCTTGCAAATGGAAGGGGAACCGGCGCTTTTGTGGGCCTTCAGTTTCAAGGTCGAATAGTCTTGTTGGCTTGGCAGCGGCGGACTGGGGATAATGACTAGCCGCAGTCTGGCAAAGGCCGCTGACGGCTTGCCGTTTACGGCAACGAAACCCCCCGCCTGCAATTTTGCAGGCGGGGGGTTTCTTGTCCTTGCAGGGCCCTTTATCAGGCTTCTTGCAATAGGGCGGCGATGGCCGAGCACAGGCGGTCCATATTGTCCGGGGTCATCCCGGCGACGTTGACCCGGCCCGAGCCGACGATATAAATGGCGTATTGCTGGCGCAGTTGTTCCACCTGTTGGGCGTTGAGGCCGGAAAAGGAGAACATGCCGCGTTGGCGCTGGATAAAACCGAAATCCCGCTCCACCCCCCGGGCCTTGAGTGTCGCCACGAAGAGCTGGCGCATGTCGTTGATGCGGTCGCGCATGGCGGCCACTTCGCCTTCCCACAGAGCGCGCAATTCGGGGTCGTTTAGAATCTGAGTGGCAATGGCGGCCCCGTGGGCCGGCGGGGTGGAGTAATTGGTGCGAATGCAGACCTTGATATGGCTGCGGGCGGCCTCGGCGGCCTCGGCGGTGGAGGCGATGGCTGTGAGGCCGCCGACGCGCTCGTTGTAGAGACCGAAATTTTTTGAAAACGAACTGGCCACCAGGACTTCGGTGTCGGGGCGGCACAGGGCGTGCAGGCCAACAGTGTCCTCGGCTAGGCCGTCTCCCAGGCCCTGATAGGCCAGGTCGATCAAGGGCAATAGCTCGCGCTCGGCGATTACGGCGGCAATGCGCTGCCAATCTGCGGCGGTGGGGTCGACGCCGGTGGGGTTGTGGCAGCAGCCGTGCAGCAAGACCACGTCGCCCCGGGGAATACGGCCCAAGGTTTCGAGCATGGGATCCAGGGCCAGGGCATTGGTGGTCGGGTCGAAATAGGGGTAGGTCTCCACGTCCAGGCCAGCGGCCTGAAATACTTTGGGGTGGTTGGCCCAGGTCGGGTCGCTAATCCAGATCCGCGCCCCGGGGAAAAGCTGGTGGATGAAATCGCCGGCCAGCCGCAGGGCACCGGTGCCGCCGGGGGTATGGGCGGTGATGGCGCGCTGGCCCGTTACCGCTTCGTGGTCGGGGCCCAGGAGCAGGGCTTGGACTGCGGTGGCATAGGCTGGCGATCCGTCGATATCCAGGTAGTCCTTACTGGTCTCGTCGGTTTCGACTTGGGCCTGGGCTCGACGCACCGATTCAAAGAGGGGAGTAAGACCGTTTTCGTCTTTGTAGACGCCGACGCCCAGATTTATTTTTGCGGGATTGGAGTCTTGGCGGAAGGCGGCGGTCAGACCCAGAATGGGATCGGGCGGCGCCATGGCAAGAGTTTCTAGCATCGCACGGCTGGCTTTCGCAAGAGGTTGGCGGGAAAGGGGCCCCGGCGCTGTCCTGGGGCTGAAAAAACATAAGCTCTGGGCTTATTTTCTGTCAACGAGGATCCCTGGGGGACGGAACCGAGAAGCCTATTCCTTAGTGCCTGGGTCCAAGCGCCCCCAATTGCAGATGTGCAACGCCCGAATGGGCTTGTAATACCAGATTGAGTTCAAGGTCTCCGGATGTTTTTGCTGTTTCTCCGGGAACATACCGCTAAATATCCGGCCATCAGTGCTTCATATTGGTATAAAATGGTTTTAGGGTTGCGCAGTTGCGTTGGGATTGAAGAAGCCCCGCACCAGGGGCAATTCAGAAACCCGGGCCTGGTCGAGGCGGCCGGTAAAGGCCACCTGGCCTTCATCGAGCATAATGAGGCGCCCGTCGAGGCGGTCGATGCTGAGCAATTCGTGGGTTACTATCACCAGGGTTGTGCCCAGGCTTTGGTTGAGCATGAGCAACAGACGGTCGATTTCGGCGGCGGTGACCGGGTCGAGGCCGGCGCCCGGTTCGTCGCAAAAAAGAATCTGCGGGTTGAGGGCCAGGGACCGGGCCAGGGCGGCGCGTTTGCGCATGCCGCCCGAAAGTTCGGCGGGCAATTGGCTATAGGCATGGCCGATCCCCACCAGGTGCAGCAAGGTGCGGACGACCCCGTCGATTAGTTCGGCGGGCAAGTCGGTGTGCATTTCCAGGGGCAGGGCGATATTTTCGGCCACACTCAGCGAATTCATCAGGGCCCCGTATTGGAACATCACGCCAATGCGTTGTAGCAGGGCCCGGGCAGCTTTTTCGTCGAGTTGGTCCAGCGGCTGTCCCAACAGATCGATGCGGCCCTCGTGCACCGGGGCCAGGCCGATGATGGATTTGAGCAAGGTGCTTTTGCCACAGCCGCTGCCCCCGAGAATAACGACTATTTCGCCGGCTTCCACCCGCAGGTCAATGCCACGGAGGACGTGGGTATCGCCGTAGGCCACATGCAGGTCGCGTATCTCTATGAGCGGGTTCATCTGAGGTAGAAAACCAGACCCCACAGACAGTCGAGGACAATAATGCCGAAGAGTGAGCTGACCACCGAAGCGGTGGTGGCCTGGCCAACACCGGCGGCCCCGCCGCTGAAGTGGAGGCCGCGGAAGACGGCGATTAGGGTGATTATCCAGGCGAAGGAAATGCTTTTTACCAGTCCGGTTAAAAGATCCTTGAGGAAAAGGGCCTCCTGGACCTGGGCTAAAAAGGCGCTGGGGGCAATTTCAAGGGGCCCAATGCCCACCAGGGCACCGCCCAATAGACCGATAAAATCGGCCATAATGGTCAATAGGGGGACGCATAGCAGCATGGCCCAGAGTTTGGGGACGGCGACAAAACGCAGCGGGTCGAGGCCCATGGTTTTAAGGGAGTCCAGCTCTTCGGTGAATTTCATCGTCGCGATTTCGGCGGCGATAGCCGAACCGCTGCGGCCCGAGACAATGATGGCCGTCATCAGCGGGCCCAGTTCGCGGGTGAGGCCAATGGCCAGTAGATTGGCGGTGTAGATAACGGCGCCAAATTGGCGCAGTTGGGCGGCCGACTGCAAAATGGAGACAGCGCCGATAAGGAACAGGATGAGGGCGACAATGGGCAGGCCCTGGGCCCCCACCGTCAGGGCTTGCTCGACAAAGGCGCCGCGGCGTATGTCCCGGCGCCGGAAGAGGGTGGCGATGGCGGCCCAGGTCAAATCCGACATGAGGTAGCAAAAATCGGCGACCAGGTCCTTGGACCGGTACAGATAATCCCCCAATTGTTCGAGGCGCGACTGGGACTGGGCGGGGGTGGGGGCGGCCACGGGAGTGCCCCTGGTAAAATCGAACAGGGTCTGCAAGGGGTCTGGCAGAGGCGACAGGTGCACCTGTTTGTCGGCGGCCAGGGCGGCCAGGTGGTGCAGGAAGACGGCGCCACTCAGGTCGAGATCGGTGACTTGGTCCAGGTCGATGGTGAGGACAGATTGCGGATGAGCTTTGAGTAGGGCCTGCGCCCGGCTGGCCAAGGGCGCGAGGACGTCCTGGGTCAGCGGGCCGACAAAGCGCAGTCCCCCGTCGTCGCTGTGAACCTGGGTCATTAGAGCAGGTAGACGAAGCGCAGCAGGACCTGTTGCCGCGATTGTAAGCGCTGGCGGGTCTGTTCGCGCTCGAAATCGAAAACGAAATCGACGTTGATGAAGCGATAGAGGAAGGTGCGCAGGCGGTTTTCGAAGGTGAATTCCCAATTATCGGTATTGCCCGAAGGCATGATGATATCGAATTCAGAATCCAAGGTAATGAAACTGCCCAATCGCGCATCGGTAATCAACAGGGCCTCCAGGCCGGTGCTGGAGGCGTTTTTGAGTCGCTTTACGCTTTTGCGGTCAGGGAGCAGCTCAAAGGAATCGGAGACATAGGTCTGTCGCGCCCCCAGGCCAATGCGTAGATCCATATTGAAGGGAAACGAGCGATAGAGGCGGGAGTTAATGCCTATGCCCTGGCGCAATTGCAGGGGAAAGAAGGACGGCGATAGGGTGTATTCGCCGTCGCTGTTGGGGTTGTCGGGGGCCAGAGTATCGCCGGCAGCGCTGATGACGTTGAGAACGTCCGGGGCGTCGGAAAATTCGGTGGGGAATAACTGGGTATTGAGGACGCCCCGCAGATAGGGGCCTATGCGGCGCGACAGTCGGTAGATATAAGTCGTGCGAATTTCCACTTCATCAACGGATTTTCGGAAGGACTCAGAGCCCTCTTTAATACCCCCGGCCTCGAGTGTGAAGCGCACATCGGCGAAATTTTTGTCGGTATTATACTGGCTGGTATTGCGCACCTGGGCCGAGAGCGAGGCGCTGGCGCGGTCTTCGTTGCCCGTATTCTGGGCGTTGTTGAAAAGGGTCGATAGGCTCAATTCCCAATTGGTCTTCCAGTTGGGCGCGTCTTCGAGCAGGCGCAGGCGGCGGGTGGGGTAGAAGCCGACGAAATTGCCGTCGCTGTCAACCACCAACTTGCGTTGCACCAGTTCGCCGGGCAGCAGGCGAACGCTGAAACGGCGCGGCGTCGATACGTTTTCGCCGATGCGGACGACGTTGTAGGTGCCGGGCTTGAGCAACCAGGATTTGACGTTTTCGCCGCGCTCCTCCTCGACGCCGTAGCCCTGGCCGTAGGTCTCCTGGGTCCCCTCTTCGAACAATTCGTAGGATTCGTTGATGGCGGTGCGCGATTCGTTGATCACGTCGACGGTCAGACCGGACCAGAACGGCCTGTCGACGAGGGTGGTATGGGCCTCGATAATCTGCACTTTTTCGCGCATCATCTGCGAGATCGGGCCCGAGCCGATAAGCAATTCGTAGACGCCGGGGGACAGCAGCACTCCGGTGCCGGTATTGGCGGTGCGGACTTCTTTGTTGCCTTGGAATATCTTGTAGCGGGGTTCGCGGATTTTACTGGTCAGCGTCGGCACGAAGAGCAAGCCCTTGCCCTTGGGAATGATATGGGTATCGAGTTCGAGTTGGGCCCGTGCCCGGGGGGCGAGCCAGGTGTCTTCATCGCCCCGGACCGAAGGGGCGCAGAGCAGTAAGAGCCCCAGCAGGAACAGCCAGTTTTTCGCCATTTGTTTCACCATCGGTTGCCGCAGGGCTAAGGGGCGATTTTCCCCGGAATGATCTGGTAGTAGGGCGATTCCAGCAGGGTGCTGGTGGTATCGGACGATATCTGCTCCAGGCTATCAGTGCGGACGGGACTGAGCGGGGCCCCGGCGCCGCCGTATTTGCGCGCCAGCAGGATCCGGTCGATCTCGGCGATAAAATCCTCCATGCCTCGTTGCAGGATCTGGCTGAAAGCCTCGACGGTGAATTTCATATCCTCGTTGTAGACCTGCAATTCGTCGTCGGTGGTGATCTGGTCGCGCCAGATCACCTGGCCGCTGTCGCGGTCTTCCAATTCCATGGACAATACCAGGCGGGCGTACCACGGGTCATTGCTGTCAATTCGTTCCAGGGCTTCGAGGGTGCCGGTTATGACGTAGTCGGGGGGGCGGTCGAGCCAATCGGTGTCGCGGGCCAACTGGGTGAAGAGTTGCGCCTGGGACAGATATTGGGCGACCGCAGCGGTGACCATGTCGCGCGGCCGGTCGGCCCAGGAGTGGAAGGGATCCAGGCGCAATTCATAGGGCGATATGCGATTGATGATTTTTACCTGGTTATAGGCCCCTTCGACGTTAAAATTTTTGAGGTGGACCAGACCGCTATAGGGCCGTTCCGATTCAGGCAGGGAATTGCGGATGGGCAGGGGTTCCAACAGGAACAGGCGTTTCTGGCGTATTTCGGCTTTGCCCCCCAGCAACTGGGTGCAGGAGGTCAACCCCAACAACAAGAACAACAGCGCCAGCAGGACCCGGCGACCGCTGGGGCTATTCGGCACTGGCGCCTCCTCGGATCAGGATAGAGGGGTTGTCGCGGATGAGCTCGGTGGTTTCGCGCAGGTTCTCTGTGGCTTCCTCCACATCCTGCATGGCGTTGATGAAGCTGTTGCGGCTTTGCTGCATGGTTTGGTCGACGTGCAGGAAGGTTCGGTCGATATCGGTGGAAGTCTGGTGCAGGGAGGCGATGAGTTGGGGAACTGGGCCTTCGACCAAGCGGCGTGTCTGGGCGACGAGAGCCTGCAAATTGCTCAGGGTCTGTTGGGTGCGGGGCCCGGCGATAAGTTGGTGCAGAGTGTCGATGGAGGCGTGCAGGGCTTGGGCGGCGCCGGCCAATTCGCGGCTGGCCAGGTTCAAATTGGCTATGGTGGAATCGATCTGCGGGCGGTTGTCGGCCAGAGCGCTGTTGGCCTGCTGGGTAAGGCCGCCGACATTTTCCAGGATGCGGGCCACCTGGGCCCGGTTTTCTTCCTTGAGCAGGGAGATAGCGCGGTTGAGCCCTTCCTCAATTTTATTGGTGAGGATTTCGGCGCGTTCCTCAAAGCTGCCCAGAAATGTATCGCCCGGCGGTATTTTAGCGCCCTCCGGGAGCGGCTCGCCGGCGCCCGATCCCGGGGTCAATTCAATGGACTTGATACCGGTCAGACCGCGGTTGTTGATCACCGCCCGAGTGCTGGTGGTGATGGCCCGGCCGGCCCTGTCTGGATCGATGGCGATATATACGATAATCGTGCCGATATCTGTCTGCGAGATTTCCATATCTTCCACCCGGCCAATGGTGATGCCCTCAAAATTGACCTGGGCCCCGGGTTTGAGGCCACCGACGGATTGGTTGCGGAATTCTATGCTGTACAGGGTGCGCGTCTTGAACAGGTGGGCCCCGGCGATCATCAGCACAAATAGCAGCAAGATACTACTGGAGACCAGAAAGAAGAGGGCGAGGCGGACCTTTTGCGCCTTGGTGGCCATAGGGCAAACGGGAGGTGGGACTAAGAGAGGAGGAGGCGACAGCTTTTTGGGAATATGAACAAATTTGTCAAGTTCTGCAAGTAGGCTTTAGGCTGCGCCATAATACTTAGGGAACAGGCGGAAGGACGAGGGAAAGGGCAGCCTGTTCGAGGTGCATACAGATGGGGGTGCGGCCGATGAATTCGCCGTCGGCGTGGACTACGCGGGGTGCATCGGTCTCTATTTTCAGCCAGGTGGAGTGCAGCAGCTGCACGGCCGGGTGCTTGAGGTGCCCGCCGTAGAATAGACGGGGGAGCAGGTGGAGCGCAGTGCGGCGGGGCAGGTCACCGACAATGCAGACGTCAAAGCGGCCATCGCTGGGATCGGCCTGGGGGGCAATTTTCAAACCGCCGCCGTAGCTGCGGGTATTGCCCGCCGCCACCGCCCAAGCGGGGCCTTCCCAGGTGCCGAAATCGCCCGTAAGGCGGACCTGGGCGGGGCGATAGTTGGGCAGGCGGCTGAGAGCGGCGTAGAGATAGCCCAGGGTTCCGGAAAAAGGCAGCTGGCCTTCGAGCATGGCCTGGCTGATATCGGCGTCTAGGCCGCAGGTGGCTACGGTGGCAAAAAAGCGTTCGCCTAAGCGGCCCAGGTCTAGGGACCGGGGGCGGCCGTTCAACAGCAATTGGGCCAGGTCTTGGGGCCGGCGGGGCAGGTCGAGGGCACGGGCGAAATCGTTGGAGGTGCCAAAGGGCAATAACGCCAATTCGAGCCGGCTGGAAGCCAGGATGGGCAACAGGCGGTGCAGGGTGCCGTCGCCGCCGCTGACGATCAGGCGTTGGAGGCCCGTGTCGATGGCCCGGGGCAGCAGACTCAGGGCTTCTTCGGTCGATTCGCACCAGTGTACATCGACCGGTCGGCCCGCCGCCCGCACCAGTGCAGCGACTTCGGCGACGCGACGGCGGCGGCGTCCGCCCCCCGCGTGGGGGTTGGCCAGGATGAGCCAGGGGGCGCTCATGGGCTAAGTGATTGTATGAGGGCAAAAAGGGGCATCGGCCCTTGCTGGAGTAAGTCGGGTATAGGAACGGCATGGTAAATGTGGGCCATGGGGCGACTACGGCCAAATGGACCGGGCGGCGATATTGCTGCGGGCCCGACCGAAGAGTATGTTATGCCTATGTCAGAGAGACCAAAATATTCACCAACAGGTGCCCAGGCCAAGGCGGCGCGATTGCGTCGTCGCATGCAGGCGGCCGTGGAGCATCCCTATATCACCCATCAGGGCCTCGGCGGGGTTGGGGAAGGTAGTCCTGGGGAGGCGGTTGGCCCCGAGGCTGCAGAGCCCGGCGACGAGGGGCTAGATCCTTGTGCTTGAAGAATGCCTGTAGTATATTATAAACCCCAATGTAAACTCAGGTTTATGGATTTAATTGTGCGGCGGCCTTGGCGCGCTTTAGTCAGACTGCCGCACGAGAATGTACAGCGTATATTATGATCAGGGAATTCTACCGCGACCAGACGATTTTTCTCACTGGTGTGACCGGGTTTCTGGGCAAGGGACTGGCGGCGAAAATTTTGCGCGACCTGCCTGATATACGACGCCTGTATGTGTTGATACGGCCGCGCAAAAAGGCCAATGGCCAGGTCAGCACGGTCGCCGAGCGGTTGGAAGAGGACTTCTTCGACAATAGTGTTTTCGACCAGCTCAAGAAAAGCGACCCCCAAGCCCTGGCGCGTCTGCGGCAGAAGGTCGAAGCGGTAGATGGGGATCTGACCGCCAGCAAATTGGGCCTTGATCCTCAAATCCGTCAGCGTCTGGTCGAGGATGTCGATCTCATTATCAACAGCGCCGCCACCGTCGATTTTGACGGGCAGCTCGATTATTCTGTCCAACTCAATACCTTGGGGCCCCAGCGGCTGCTCGATTTTGCCCGGGAATGCCAGCGCAAGGTGATTTTTCTGCACATTTCCACCGCCTACGTCAACGGTCGCTTGGAAGGATCAATCCCCGAGCGGCCCCTGCCCCTGGATCGCACTATCCGGCAACTGCTGGACGGCGGAACGCCGGCCCGGCCCTTTGAGCCGGAGCGCGAAGTGGATGAATGTCTGGCCTTTTGTCGGCGCATTCGCCAGCGGGCGACCGAGGCCGGCCAATTGGCCCTTTTTCGCCGTGAGATACTCGAGCAGAAAACGAGTCGAGTCCCCAGCGGCAAACGCTTGGACAAATTGGTTGAAGACCGTTGCAGGCGCTGGATTGAAAGCGAATTGGTCGGCGAGGGCATGCGCCGGGCCAAGGCCCACGCCTGGAACGATGTATACACATTTACCAAGGCCATGGGCGAACAGTTGTTGGTCAAAGAGCACGGATCGGTGCCGCTGGTCATTGTGCGGCCCTCGGTCATTGAGAGCAGCCTGGTCGATCCCGAGCCGGGTTGGATCAGTGGCTTCAAGGTCACCGATCCGCTGGTGGTGGCTTTTGGCCGCGGTCTGGTACCCGATTTTCCAGGGCGGGCCGACGTGCCGATGGACCTGGTACCCGTCGATATCGTCATCAATGTCGTTCTGGGGGCGGCCACCCAGGCCACGGCCGCTGAGGTGCGCGTTTTTCAGGCGGCCACCAGCGGCGAGAACCCCATGCTCAATGCCACTATGTTCCGCTATATAAAAGAACATTTCCTCGAGCATCCCATGCTCGGCAAGGACGGCCGGGCGCCCGAACTTCCAGATTGGTCTTTTCCCAGTCTCAATAAATTCCGCGCCGTCTTCCATCTTAAATATCTCTACCCGGTCGAATACCGCCAGCGCCTGTTCAAATACCTGCCCGAGCGCTGGGCCCCGGCGAAGAAAAAGCGCATGCTGAGTGCCATCCGGACCCGGCTCAAACGCGTGCTTTATTATACCGAGCTATTCAGTCCCTATACGCTGCTGGATTGCCGCTTCGAATTCAAGCGCAGCCGGGCGCTTTTCGAATCGTTGCCCCCCGAAGAGCAGCAGGTTTTCAATATGGACGTTCAGCGCGTCGATTGGGGCCACTATTATAAAGATGTCCACTTGCCTGGTCTGCGGCGGCACGTACTCAAAGAAGAGAGTGCCGGAGATGCTTCCCTCATGCAGGGGACCGCTTCCTGATACAAACCGCCCGTTCTCTGTTCCTCGAAGGCGGTAGTCTACGGACGAGAGAGACCGACCTAAATGTATCCATATCTACTGGAATTGGGACCGATAACCATCGGCAGTCTGGGGGCGATGATCGCCCTGGGCTTCCTTGCCGCCCATTACGTGGTGCAAAGGGAATTGAAGCGGGTGGGGATGGATCCGGAGCTGGGGTCGACCATTATCACCACCGGTATGATCGGCGGTATTATTGGCTCCAAGTTTTATTTCGTCCTCTTCGAAATGCCAGGGGTGGATTTTTCAGGGCGTCTCGATGCCCTTTTTTCGGGCTACGGGCTCACCTGGTACGGCGGGGTTATCCTAGGTTTGGCGGCCACCGCCTGGATCATCCGTCGCAAGGGCCTGCCAGTGTTGAATATTCTCGATCCAATGGCCCTGGGCGTGGCTCTCGGCTACGGCATTGGTCGTATTGGCTGCCAGTTGGCCGGCGACGGAGACTACGGTGTGCCCACCGATGTGCCCTGGGGCATGGCCTATCCCGACGGCGTGGTTCCGACCCTGGAAACGGTGCATCCCACGCCGGTCTACGAGACGCTGAGTCATCTGGCTATTTTCGCCCTTTTATGGTCTTTGCGGCAGCGCTTGAGTCAACCCGGGATGGTGGCGAGCCTCTATCTGATATTGGGGGGACTAGCCCGCTTTCTGGTCGAATTCGTCCGCATTAACCCCTCTGTCCTGGCCGGTTTGAGCGATGCCCAGCTGATCAGTATTGCTATGATGCTCACCGGCGGTATCCTGCTGTGGCGATTGCGCCTACAGGCCAACGTCCAACCTGGAAATGCCCCGCAATGAGCGAACGCCCCCGTTACCCCCGCGTCTCGGCTTTTAAAAAAACCGAAGATTTTCGCCAACACTGCAGCCAACTCGGCCTTGATCTGCCCTGTGACGAGGATATTCTCGCCGCGCCGGACTCGCCCTTGGGCCAGCCTTTTGAGCTGGAGGGCCGCCGGGTGGGCAATCGCTTTGCGATACAGCCTATGGAAGGCTGGGACGGCACCGAGGATGGTTTGCCTACCGATTTGACCCGGCGTCGCTGGCGCAATTTTGGCCTCAGCGGCGCCAAGCTTATCTGGGGCGGCGAGGCCTTTGCCGTATGCCCAGAGGGCCGGGCCAATCCCAACCAGCTGATGGCGCGGCCGCAAAGCAAGGCCGGGATGGGTGAATTGCGCACCATCCTGTTGGACGAGCATCGGGCGGCATACGGCAGCACCGACGATTTGTTGCTGGGTTTGCAACTGACCCACTCGGGTCGCTTCTGCCGGCCTTTCCGCAAAGACCGCATGGAGCCGGCCATCCTCTATCGCCACCCCATCCTCGACCGCAAATTCGGGCTGGGGGACGATTATCCGGTTGTCGGCGACGACTATATAGAGGAACTGATCGAGCATTATATCGAAGGGGCTTGCTTGGCCGCCGAATCGGGCTACGACTTTGTTGACGTCAAGCATTGCCACGGTTATCTGGGGCACGAATTTCTCGGGGCCCACACCCGGGAAGGCCGCTTTGGCGGTTCTTTTGAAAACCGCACCCGGTTCTGCCGGCAGATTATCGAGGGGATCAACACCCGGGCACCGGGGCTGATGGTAGGGGTGCGCTTGAGTGCGTTTGATTTTGTCCCTTTCCGTCCCGATCCCGAAGGGGGCACCGAGAAGCGTTTGGGGCCGGGGATCCCCGAGCCTTTCGACGATTGTCTGCCCTACCGCTACGGCTTTGGCCTCAATGCCGAAGACCCCCTGGCCGTAGATCTGGGCGAAGTCTTTCGGTTTGTCGAATTTTTGGGCGAGTTGGGCGTGCACCTGGTCAATATTTCCTGCGGCAGTCCCTATTACAATCCCCATATCCAGCGCCCGGCGCTGTTTCCGCCCTCGGACGGTTACCAGCCGCCCGAAGACCCTTTGGTGGGGGTGGCGCGGCAGATCGAAATAACCGGTCGGATCAAGGCGCAATGCCCCTGGCAGTAGTAGTGGGCTCGGGTTATTCCTATTTACAGGAGTATCTGCCGCATGTGGGGCAGGCCTGCGTGCGCGACGGGCTGGTCGATTTCGTCGGCCTGGGGCGCATGGTCCTGTCCTATCCCGACCTGCCGCGTGACGCTTTGGCGGGAGAGAACATGGCGCGCAAGAAATTGTGCCGCACCTTCAGCGATTGCACCACAGCACCGCGCAACGGCATGATCTCGGGGTGTTTCCCGCTCGATCCTTTCTATAAAGATATGGACGAGGCCGCAGCGCTGAAGAAGATCAAGGCCGAGATTTAGAAGCCGCCAGGAGTTTTAAGACGGCTTCCTAAGGAGCAACCCAATTGAGCAGGAGGTGAAGGCGTGAAAGGCGTGGTCAAGTTCGCCCGGGGCAGTGGTTTTGTAGAAATGCGGGACGTTGAGGAACAAACCCTGGAGCCCAACCAGGTGCGGATCAAGGTCGAAGCCACCGGGATATGCGGCTCGGATCTGCACGTATACCACGATACGATCAATTACGCCATCCAGACACCGGTGGTCATGGGCCACGAATTTAGCGGTGTGGTGGTGGAGAAAGGGCCCGCCGTCAGCGACGCAGTGGAGGTGGGCGACCGGGTGACGGGCGAGCCCAGTGTGTACATTTGCGGCCAGTGTCCCTACTGTCTGAGCGAGCATTATAATCTCTGCCCCGACCGGCGGGTCATGGGGTATTGGCACGACGGCTGTTTCGCCCCCTATTGCAATGCCACGTTTGTCCACAAATTGCCCGATTCAATCAGCTTTGAGGCCGGGGCGCTCACCGAATTGCTGGCCTGTTGCGTGCATTCGGTCATTGAGCAGGCCGGCGTTACCGCGGGCGATTTTGTTGCGGTTACCGGGCCGGGGCCGGTGGGGCTGTTTTCGGCTCTGGTGGCCCGGGCCGAAGGCGGGACGGTCATGCTGTGCGGCACCTCGGCCGATAAGCAGCGTCTGGCCCTGGCCGAGGAATTGGGCATCCAGCATACCATCGACGTGCAGAAACACGACTCGGTGGCCCGCGTGCGGGAGCTCACCGGGGGTTACGGCGCCGATGTCGTGGTGGAATGCGCCGGGGCGCCGCCGGCCATGCGCTTGGCCCTGGAGTTGGTGCGCAAGCGCGGCAAATTATCGCAGATGGGATTGCCGGGCAAACCGCTGGAAATAGATTTTGAGCAAATTGCCTACAAAGAACTGCAGGTCAGCGGTGGGGTAGGTCAGCGGCGGCCGGCCTGGCAGCGGGCCCTTAAATTGATGGAAATGGGCGCTATTCCCAACGAGAAATTAATTTCGCACCAATTGCCGCTTGACCAATGGGATAACGCTTTCGCTATGGCCGAGCGCCAGGAAGGGATCAAGCTATTGCTGCGGCCCTGAGAGGGGTGGCTTAGGCTCCTTGGAGATAGTTGAGCAATGGCGAGGCGTGACCGGTATCGGTCACGCCTCGTTTTGTTTTTGCGGCTCAGACCAGGTTTATTTCGCGTTTTTCGGCGGCCGAGCGATAGAGCCCGTCGAGGGCGGCCATGACGTTGAGCACTTCTTCGCGACGGACCAATAATTCGGCCCGGCCTTCGAGCACGTCGATAAAGTGGGCCGCCGCCTTCCAATGGCCATAGAAGGGCACCTCCGGATCGGCGGGGATTTTGGGCGTGGCGTCTACCTGATAGCGGCCCAGGGTACCTATAAAGGTAAGGGGATTGAAACTGAGGCCGCCCTTGGTGCCCATCAGCAAGGTGCCGCCGGTGCCGTCGGGGACATTGGCCGCCCAACTGGCCCTAATGCTGATGGTGGCGTCGTTTTCCAAGCGCAAAAAGCCAGCGGCCATGTCCTCGACATTGTATTCGCCGGTATCGTAGGTACGGGGCTCGAAAAGGCCTATGGGGGCGCCGCTGTCGGCCAGCGAGGTGACCAGGTCTTCGCGTTGATCGGCCAATTTGGTGTAGGTCATGCCGGTGGCGGCCACCACCTTGGGGTTGCCCATGATCCACAGCAGGGCGTCGAGGGCGTGGACACCAATATCGTAGAGGGGGCCGCCGCCCGAATCGCCGCGGATGTGGAAACGGCCCCAGGTAGGCACGCCACGGCGGCGGAAGGCCGAGGTCTCGGCGTAATACATTTGGCCCAAATGGCCGGCCTGGGCCCATTCCTTGGCTGCGGTATTGGCCCCCGAGAAGCGGCCTGTCTGGGTGACAAATAAATGCCGTCCCGCAGTCTCAGCCGTCTCGTACATCGCCACTGCGTCGGCGTGGCTGGCGGCCACGGGCTTTTCGCAGAAGACGTGGGCCCCGGTCTGCAACGCCGCTTCGGTATAGGCCCGGTGCGAGACATTGGGGGTGCATACCGAGACGATATCGGGCTGCAACTCGTCCAACATGCCTTGGCAATCGTCGTATGCCTGGGCAATGCCGTGGCGTTGGGCCGTCTGCTGGGCTTTTTCCAAGGTATGGTTATAGACCCCGACTAATTCCACCTGTGGGGCCAAATCGAGCCAGGCGGGTATATGGCCGGCGTTGGCGATCATGCCCGTGCCGATAATGGCTACTCTGTATTTGGACACAGCGCCCTCCTATGGACTTAGACTGAGGCGGCCAGGTGTTGTTCGGCCCAGGTGAGGCGTTTGCGGCGGTGCAGTTTGACCCCGTCGCGGTAGGCGTCGGGATCGCTGTCAGCGCCGGTTTCGCGGTCGAGGAAAAGGGGGAAGTCCGAGGCCGGCGGTTTGGCGTTGTTGTAGGCGTGGTCGTAGGAGCGCATAATGATGCGCTGCTCGCGGTTGAGGCTTTGCAGCCAGTCCGGGTCCGAGGTGTGGCGGTCGGCGGCGGTGACCCAGGCCGGGCAATAGGCGACAAAGATATTCTTGCGCACCGTATCCGCGTGGTTGGGCTCGACCCGGTGCCAGATGCTCGAATGCATAAGTGTCATGGTGCCGGCCCGCACTTTGACGATATGCTCGTCTTGTTGGGGTTCGTGCGTATCGTACCCGTCCATATACTGTTTTTTGTGGCTGCCGGGGATGACGACCAGATTGCCCATTTCCGCCTGTGTGACGTCGGTGAGCCAATAACCAATTTTTATTTGCAGAGGCAATTGCGGCGAGAAGACACCGTAGGGCAGGGCGCGGGCCCCGTCCGGGTGCCAGATATTGTAATTGCCGCCCCCGGGCGGGCGGATGAAGAACTGGCTCTGGTGCATCTTGAGCAATTCGCCAAATAGGTCGTAGGCGTAGCCCACGTGGCGTGGGTGATCGATAAGAGCGGCGAAGGCGGGGTCTTTCTCGACCAGGTTATCGCGGCCGAATGTGGCGCCCTCTTTGTAGTTGGGGGCGGCCTGGCAGACGCGGTCGATGGCCTTGGTATAGGCCTGGACTTCGTCGGCGGGAATGGCGTCCTCAAAGAAGAGGATGCCGTCGCGGTCGAAGGTTTCCCACTGGTCTTCGGTGAAGCCGGGGGGGGCGGTGCGGTAGGTTGGGTCGGTCATGAGGGCCTCATGTGGATGGAGTTGGAAATGCATACGAGGCCACATTAAAACGGGCCTGTAGAGCATGCTATACACGATACTAATATAGTGTCTTAGTTTTGGCTCGATCAAGAAAGAGGCCGACGCCCATAGAGCCGACCTCGATTGAATAGCGGGCAGGTTACCCCACGACCTCGACCAGTTGGTCGCCTTTTTCCACGCCGTTTACCCGGGAGAAGCCCTGGCCACGTAAACGCAGCTTGTGTCCAGGTTGGGTGCCGGCGGGTATGTTCAGGCGCACCCGGCCGGTCAGGGTCGGGACTTCTACTTGGGTGCCTTCCGCCAACTGGTCTGAGGACAGGGACAGGCGGTAGAGCACGTCACTGCCCTGGCGCCTGAAGTGTTGGTGTGGACGCGGGCGGATATAGACCCGGGCATCGCCGGCGGGTCCATTCCGCGGTCCGGCATCGCCCTGGCCCTGTAAGCGGATAAATTGGTCCTCGTCGATACCGGGCGGAATGGTCACCGTCAGGCTTGTCTTGCCCGGCTGGCGGCCCTTGCCTTGGCAGGCGGAACAGGGATTGGCGATAATCTGGCCCTGTCCAGCACAGGCCGGACAGGGAGCTACGCGCACCGATTGGCCCATGGGCGAGCGACCCACCTGTTGTACTTGGCCCAAGCCCCGGCAGGTGCCGCAGGCCTGGTGATTGCCAGTGGTCGAGCCCGAGCCGCTGCAGGTGCTACAGGCTTGCAGGCGCGATAGATTGATTTTTTTGCGGCTGCCTTGGGCAATCTCTTCCAGGCTCAAGTCCAACGGGATCCGCAAATCGCGGCCCCGCGGCGGGCCTGCAGGGGAACTTCGACGACCGCCACCCCCGCCCATAGAGCCGAATAGGCCGCCGAAGATGTCTTCGAATTCCCCGGCGTGGGAGAAGTCGGACCACTGGAAGCCGCCGCCGCCAAATTGCTGTTGGGTATCCTGGTGGCCGAAGCGGTCGTAGCGGGCCCGTTTCTCCGGATCTGAGAGCACTTCATAGGCCTCGGAGGCTTCTTTGAAGCGTGTTTCGGCGGTCTGGTCGTCGGGGTTGCGGTCGGGGTGGTATTTGAGGGCGAGCTTGCGGTAGGCGCTTTTAATGGCGGCCTCGTCCGAATCGCGACCCACCCCCAGTATATCGTAGTAATCGCGTTTGGCCATATTGGTAATACTCTTTCTAGTAGTTAGATGGCGACGGCCCCCGGATCAAGGTCGATATTGGGGCGGTCTCTGGCAAACGACTCCGCCGGCCGACCTCATGGAGGGCCGGCCGGCGGAGGGGGGGCAGGGCTGGATAGTCGGGCCCTTACTTTTTCTTCTCTTCGTCTACTACTTCAAAGTCGGCATCGACGGCGCCTTCGTCACCCGGGGCAGTGTCCTGAGGCGGCGCCTGGGGGTCGCCTTCGGGGCCGCCGGCCTGCTCCTGGGCCTCTTTGTAGACGATTTCGGCCAATTTATGCGAAGCTTGCTCTAATTTTTCCACGGCCGCTTTAATAGCCTCGTCATCGCTGCCCTCCAGGGCCGACTTGGCCTCGGTAAGAGCGGTCTCGACGGCGGTCTTATCCTCTTCGGCCAATTTGTCGCCGTTCTCACCAAGTGATTTCTCAGTGGCGTATACCATTTGATCGGCGGCGTTGCGCTGCTCGACGGCGGCGCGCCGGGCCTTGTCGGTTTCGGCGTTGGCCTCGGCTTCCTGCTGCATGCGCTCGATTTCGCTGGGGTCCAGGCCCGAAGAGGCCTCAATGCGGATCTGCTGTTCTTTATTGGTGCCCTTGTCCTTGGCCGAGACATTGAGAATGCCGTTGGCGTCGATATCAAAGGTCACTTCAATTTGCGGCATGCCGCGGGGCGCCGGCGGAATGCCGTCGAGGTGGAATTTGCCCAGCGAGCGGTTGTCGGAAGCCATTTCCCGGTCGCCCTGAAGCACGTGGACCTCCACCGAGGGCTGGTTGTCGGCGGCGGTGGAGAAAACCTGACTTTTCTTGGTCGGGATGGTCGTATTGCGCTCGATCAGTTTGGTCATGACGCTGCCCATGGTCTCAATCCCCAGCGACAGGGGCGTCACATCGAGCAGCAGCACATCGTCGACATCGCCGGCCAGGACACCGGCCTGCACCGCCGCGCCCAGGGCCACGACCTCGTCGGGGTTTACGCCTTTATGGGGCTCCTTACCGAATAGCTCCTTGACCAAGTCTTGTACCGCCGGGATGCGTGTTGAGCCGCCTACCAGGATTACCTGGTCGATCTCACTGGTGTTGAGGCCTGAGTCCTTCAGGGCCTGGCGGCAGGGAGCGGCCGTGCGCTGCACCAGTCCGTCGACCAGTTTTTCGAACTGGGCCCGGCTCAGGGTTTCCTGCACGTGTTTGGGACCGGTTTGGTCGGCGGTGATAAAGGGCAGGTTTATTTCGGTCTGCATGGACGAGGAAAGCTCGCATTTGGCTTTTTCAGCGGCTTCTTTGAGGCGCTGTAGGGCCATGGCGTCTTTTCTCAGGTCAATGCCTTCTTTTTGCTGGAAGGCATCGGCCAGCCAGTCGATGAGGGCCTGGTCAAAATCGTCGCCGCCCAGGTGGGTGTCGCCGTTGGTGGCCTTGACCTCAAAGACGCCGTCGCCCAGCTCTAGGATTGAAATATCGAAGGTGCCCCCGCCCAGGTCGTAGACGGCAATCTGCTCGGTCTTGCCGCCTTTGTCCAGGCCGTAGGCCAGGGCTGCGGCGGTGGGCTCGTTGACGATGCGCGAAACTTCCAGGCCGGCGATTTGGCCCGCGTCCTTGGTAGCCTGGCGCTGGGAGTCGTTAAAATAGGCCGGTACGGTGATGACGGCCTGGGAAACTTCCTCGCCGAGATAGTCCTCGGCCGTCTGTTTCATTTTTTGCAGGATCATCGCCGACAACTGCGGCGGTGTATAGTCGGTGCCGTCGACCTCAATGGTGGCCAGGTCGCGGTTGCCTGCTTTTACGGTGTAGGGGACTTCGCCGATTTCGGTCTCGACTTCCTGAAAGCGGCGGCCCATGAAGCGTTTGACTGAATAGAGAGTTTTAGTCGGATTGGTCACGGCCTGGCGTTTCGCTGTCTGGCCTACTAGTTGCTCGCTATCGGCGGCAAAAGCCACTACCGAAGGCGTGGTGCGGCCCCCTTCGGCGTTGGGGATGACGGTGGCTTCGCCGCCGTCCATCACCGCTACACACGAATTGGTCGTGCCCAAATCAATGCCAATTACCTTAGCCATTCTGCAATTCCTTTCAGCAAGAGATAGATCGTAATTAAAGGTCTATCGTTTAGTCCTGGGCAGGGCCCGGTAATAGGGCCTGCTGCAAGATGGATTATTTTATCTCGCTTATAGAAAGCAATCCTCGTGCCAGTTTCTATTGGATTTTATAAGACGGTGTTTTTTTTGAACAAAGAGACGAAATGTGATTTTTTATATAAATTTCAATATGACATAATGTCAGAAAAAAGCGCCATTAAGGCAAGCGGCTAAAAGGGCAGCGATATAGGCCTAACTGTTCATTGACAAGGTCTATTCACCCGGCTAGATTTGACCTACTTGGCAAGGAGGGATTATGGCACAGCAATTTGAACTCGTCTCGGAATATCAGCCGGCGGGCGACCAGCCCCAGGCCATAGAAGAATTGGTGCAGGGCGTGCTGCAGGAGCAGCCGCGACAGACGTTGTTGGGGGTTACCGGCAGCGGCAAGACCTTTACCATGGCCTGTGCTATCGAACGGTTGCAGCGGCCGACGTTGGTCATTTCCCACAATAAGACCCTGGCGGCCCAACTATACGGCGAATTAAAGGGCTATTTCCCCAATAACGCGGTAGAATATTTCGTCAGCTATTACGACTACTACCAGCCCGAAGCCTACAAGCCCAGTACCGATACGTATATCGAAAAGGAAGTCGAACTCAACGAGGAAATCGACCGACTGCGCCTCAAGGCGGTCAGCTCTCTGTTGGAGCGGCGCGATGTGATTATCATCGCCACGGTATCGTGCATATACGGAATCGGCTCCCCAGACCAGTACAACGAACAGAAGCTGAACTTGCAGGTGGGGCAGACTATCGAGCGCGACGATATGTTGCGCACTTTAATCGATATCTACTACCGGCGCAACGATTTTGAATTGGCGCGCGGTTGTTTCCGGGTGCGCGGCGATGTCGTCGAAGTGGTCCCGGCTTCGGATAATAGGGCCTTGCGTATCGAGTTATTCGGCGACGAAATCGAAGCCCTCACCGTCGTCGATACGCTCACCGGCAATACTCTGGAGAAGCGCGAAGAATTTACCCTGTATCCGGCGCGGGTGTATGTCACCGACGAAGAACGGGCGGCCGAGGCCTGCGAAGGTATCCTGGTGGAATTGGAGGAGCGCCTGTTGGAAATGCGCTCAGAGGACAAATTGGTCGAGGCGCACCGACTGGAGACGCGGACCAAATACGATGTGGAGATGATCCGCGAAATTGGCTTCTGCCCCGGCATTGAGAATTATACCCGCTATATGGACGGCCGTGAACCGGGCAAGGCCCCGTATGTCCTGCTCGACTATTTCGCCGACGACTATCTGATGTTTATCGATGAGTCGCACGTCACTATGCCGCAGATGCGCGGCATGTGGAAAGGCGACCGGTCGCGCAAGCAAATGCTGGTGGAACACGGTTTTCGCCTGCCCTCGGCCTATGACAACCGGCCGTTGTTCTTCGAGGAATTCGAAGAACAAATGGGCTATACGGTTTTCGTTTCGGCTACCCCTAGCGCCTACGAACTGGAGCAGTCGGAGGGCATCATCGTCGAGCAGGTGATTCGGCCGACCGGGCTGGTCGATCCGCAAATCGAGGTGCGGCCGCTGCAGGGCCAAGTCGACGATTTAATGGAGGAGATCCGCCGTCGCGCCGAACGAGAAGAGCGCATCCTGGTGACGACGCTGACCAAGAAGATGGCCGAGAATCTATCCGACTATCTCGAACAAATGGGCATTCGGGTGCGCTATCTGCACTCGGACATCGATACTATGGAACGAGTCGAAATCCTGCGCGATTTGCGTCTGGGCGAATTCGACGTATTGGTGGGGATCAACCTGTTGCGCGAGGGGCTGGATATGCCCGAGGTTTCCTTAGTGGCCATTCTCGACGCCGATAAGGAGGGCTTTTTGCGCTCGGAGCAGGCCCTTATTCAGACTACGGGGCGGGCGGCGCGCAATGCCCGGGGGCTGGTCGTTTTTTACGCCGATAAGATGACTAATTCGATGCGCAAGACCATCGAAGAGACCAACCGGCGGCGCGAAAGGCAGGAGGCTTATAACCGGGAACACGGCATTGTGCCGAAGACTATTTATCGCACCCGGGAAGAGATTTTGCAGACGACTTCTGTTTTGGAAAGCGTGCGCGGGGCCGAAACGGAGGCGGTGGCCGAGCCGCAGCCGGTGTACGAGGCCAGCGAGAATATGGACGAACTGTTGGACGATCTAGAAAAGCAAATGAAAGATGCCGCTGGCAAACTCGATTTTGAAAAAGCGGCTCATTTGCGCGACGAGATAACCCGCTTGCGTGCCGAGCAGACCTGACGTACATTGAAATCGTTTATAATCATATATAATTAAATCCGCTTCAGCCCACCGGAGGAGAAATGGCAGGAACCGGCGAGAAAGTCATCGTCGACGTGCGGGACGTCAAGATGGTGTACAACGGAAATAATCGCGACGAGTCGACGCACGTCCACGCTTTGCGCGGATTAGATCTAGAAGTATACGAGAACGAATTCTTCGCCATTATGGGCCCTTCCGGCTCGGGTAAGAGCACGCTGTTCAATATGATCGGGGCCCTGCAGACGCCCACCGGCGGCGAAGTGCGCATTGAGGGCGTCAATCTGGCCGAACTCAGCCCCCAGCGGTTGGCGGCGGTGCGTTGCTTTGAATTGGGCTATATTTTCCAGACCTACAATTTGCTGCCCGTATTCAGTGCCCTGATGAACGTGGCTCTGCCGACTATTTTTGCCGGTATGACCACCCAGGAGGGCGAGGCCCGGGCCCAGGAATGCCTGGACATTGTCGGTTTGGGCGACCGCTCGCACCATTTGCCAACGGAATTGTCGGGCGGGCAGCAGCAGCGGGTGGCCATCGCCCGGGCTTTTGTCAACAAGCCGCGTATTATTTTGGCCGACGAGCCCACCGGTAATCTCGACAGCAAGACCGGGCAGGAGATCATTAGTTATATGAAAGGTTTGCAGGAGCAGAGTGGTACCACCATTATCACGGTGACCCACGACGATAAAATGCTCACTGCCTGCGACCGTATGGCCTGGATCCGCGACGGGGCCATGGAACGTTTGGCCAATCGCGACGAAATTGATATCCAGGTGGGGAGCATTAAAGAGCATTAACAGCCAAGCGGCTGCTAAACACAAAAAAGGGGTCGGCCCACATGGGCCGACCCCTTTTTTAGCTCAATCTGGTATCAGTCCGATTCGCTTTGCCGGCGTAGCCCCTCGTTTAGAAAGACTTCGCGGTTGGGGAAGCCTCCGGCCAGGGTGAAGCCGCCGTCGACGGCGATCAACTGGCCCGTCATAAAGGGGATCTGGGTGAAGGCGAATGCCGCCGGGGCAATATCCCGGGGCAGGCCGACGCGGGGTATCGCCTGAGAACCGCCCTGGGCCATCAGACCGTAGGTTTCGGCCACCGAATACTCGTGGCCGTTGTCGGGGTCGACCACGCCCGAAGGCCGGTCGGTCAACGGCGTGTCGACGGCGCCGGGGCGCAGAGCGTTGACGGTTATATTGTGGGCACCGCCTTCAAGGGCGGCACCGACGACGATATGGTTGACCGCCGCTTTGCTGACGCCGTAGGGGATGCGCGTAGCCTCCGGGGCGATATCGGAGATGGAGGTGATGAAAAGGATGCTGCGGTGCAGGGGCTCTGTTTCGTTGGCGGCCTGTTGCAGCATATAGTGCAGGCTGCGCTGGGCCAGGCGGTAGGCGCCCATTAGGTTGAGATCGAGGACGCGGGCCATTTCCAAGTCGAGGTGCTCGGGGGGCGTCTCGTGAAAGCGGTAGCGCTGCAGCTCGCCGTCCTCGCCGCGGATATAATTGGCCACGCCGCTATTGGAGACGGTGATATCGAGGCGCCCGAAGTGGTCGTAAACCTGGTCGACCAGACGGAAAGGCTCGTCGCGTTGGGATAGGTCGCCGCCGACCACGAGACAGTCCACTCCGTATTGTTGCTGCAAATCGTCGGCTATTTTTTCGCCGCGTTGGCGGCCCGAATTATAGTGCACCACCACGTCGTAGCCGTTGGCGGCAAATTCAGCGACAATGGCGGTGCCGATGCCGCTGCTGGAGCCGGTGACGAGACAGACGGGACGGGACATGGACTTCAACCCCGCAGGGACTGGACGGTGTCGACGACTCGCTCGGGAGCGGGAATCGTCGGGAGTTCCAGGGTCGGACTAAAGGGCACGGGCACGTCGGCGGCGCCAATACGGGCTACGGGCGCGTCGAGATAATCGAAAGCTTGCTCGGTAAGGGTAGAGGCTAATTCGCCGGTGACGCCGTAGCGCTGCACGCCTTCGTCGACGACAACGGCGTAGCCTGTCTTTTTCACCGAATTGACCAGTGTATCGATATCGAGGGGGAAGAGGGTGCGCGGGTCGACGACTTCGGCTTCGATTCCTGCTTGGGCCAGTTGCTCGGCGGCCTGCAGCGAGACCTCTACCATGCTCGAAGTGGCCACCAGGGTGACGTCGTCGCCTGCGCGCTTGATATGGGCTTGGCCAAAAGGCAGGGCGTATTCTTCTTCGGGGACGGGGCCGGTGTCGTTGTACATCATCTTGTCTTCAAAAAATAGCACCGGATTGTCGTCGCGAATGGCGGTTTTGAGCAGGCCTTTGGCGTCGGCCGGACAGGAGGGGATGGCCACCTTGAGCCCGGGGATGTGGGCGAAGAGGGCGTGCAGACTCTGCGAATGCTGCGCCGCCGAGGAACGGCCGGCGCCCATGCTCAGGCGGATGGTCAGGGGGACCTTGCACTGGCCGCCCGACATATAGCGGATCTTCGCCGCCTGGTTGACGATCTGGTCCATGGTCAGCAATGAGAAATCGCCGAACATCAACTCGGCGATGGGACGCATGCCTGTCATGGCGGCGCCGACGCTGAGGCCAATATAACCGGCCTCGGCTATGGGGGTATCGAGGACGCGCTTACCGCCGAATTCCTCGAAGAGACCTTCACTGCATTTGAAGATACCGCCCGACTTGCCTACGTCTTCGCCCATGAGGAAGACGGTTTCGTCGCGGCGCATTTCTTCTTGCATGGCCTGGATAATGGCTTCCCGAAAGGTGATTTGCTGATCAGGCATATAGGTCCTCGTACGCTTGTTCGGGGGGCGGTAAGGGGGAGTCTTTGGCGAATTCAATGGCGTCTAGCACTTCTTGTTCGACTTGGTCTTCGAGGTCTTCGAGGTCTTTCCGGGCCGCGGCTTTGCCCGCCACCATATGGTCGCCCAGCAGCTTGATGGGGTCTTTTTCGTCCATCCACCACTGCAATTCTTCTTTGGTGCGGTAGGTGGCCGCATCGCCCACGTGGTGGCCGCGGTAGCGGTAGGTCTGGGCTTCGATAAGCGTGGGGCCCTGGCCCTGGCGCGCTTTGGCCACGGCCTCAGTGACGACGCGGTGAACCTCAAGGACGTTCTGGCCGTCGACGCTGACCCCTTGCAGGCCCAGCCCGGCGGCGCGGTCAACGATATTTTCGACGCCGGTGACACTGGTAAAAGGCGTGTGTTCGCCGTAGCGGTTGTTTTCGCAGATATAGAGGGCGGGCAGGTCCCAGATTGCGGCCATATTAATGGTCTCCAGCATAATGCCCTGGTTGGCCGCCCCGTCGCCGAAGAAGCATACGGCCACCTGGTCGGTGCCGCGCATTTTGGCCGAGAGGGCGGCGCCGGTGGCAATGCCAAAGCCGCCGCCGACGATGCCGTTGGCACCCAAAATACCCACCGACATATCGGCGATATGCATGGAACCGCCCTTGCCGCGGCAATAACCGGCCTCTTTGCCCATGATCTCGGCCATCATGCGGTCGAGCTGGCCGCCTTTGGCCAGGCAGTGGCCGTGGCCCCGGTGGGTGCTGGTGATATAGTCGTCGTCGCGAAGGGCAGTGCTGGTCCCTACGGCCACGGCCTCTTCACCGATATAAAGGTGGGCCAGGCCAGGCATGAGGCCGCGGGTATACACGTCCCAGACGTGCTCTTCAAATTTGCGGATTTCGGTCATTTTCCGGTACATGAACCAGAGGGTGTCGACCGAAGTCTTCGGGGCTTCGGAGGCCTTGGAAGCCGGGGCCTTCTTAGGCTTGGCGACCGCGCTCTTTTTGGCTTTGGCGACTGCAGTTTTCTTCGCCTTGGAGGTCGTGGGTTTCTTTGTTTTGGCGACTGGAGCTTTCTTCGCTTTGGTCGCCGGCGTTTTTTTGGCCTTGGCGGCCGAAGTTTTTTTGGCGCTCATGGGATACTCGTGCGGGTGAATTGGAGGGAAGCAGGGCAAGTAGAAGAAAGTAGCGGGCTTGAGATCATATCGTCAACCCCGGCCGCAGGGCAAGGGGCAGTCAAGTGAGCCAGAGCGACACAGAAAAGCCGGAATGGCTTGAGGCACTCCGGCTTTTCTGTGTCGCTCTCGTCCGGCAGAGATCTGGTCTGCGGATTTAGAGTTCCTCTTCGATGAATTTTTTGACTTTGTCCGCCGCCTCGCCTTCGAAATTGCCGGCAGTCAGCATTTTTTCCAGGAAGGTCTTCACGGCGGCTGGATCTTCCCGGTCAATCTTGAAAAACTCGGTGTTGATCTCGGCGTAGCCGTTCCATTCTTCGGGTAGGTCTTCCTCGGCGAAAATAGCTTCTACAGGGCATTCGGGCTCGCAGGCGCCGCAATCGATGCATTCGTCCGGATCGATGAAGATCAGCGGTACCCCTGCGCCATCGGTGGGGTGGATGCAGTCGACCGGGCAAACCTCGACGCAGGCCAAATCCTTTACATCGACACAGGGTTCGGCAATCCAGTAAGCCATGGAGTTCTCCAGCGATTTGAAGTCAGGAAAGTTCTCTGAAATGTTTATGGGCTAAATTTCAGCTATCTATATTAAACATCCCCGGGGCACTGTCAAGTCTTGTCAGTCGATCAGGCCGCCAGGTTTTGCAGCAAGGTTTCGACCGCGACGGGCTTGTCGGCCACGATATGGGCCGAGAGCCGTTCGCCGGAGGCGCCGCTGCGTTGCATGGTAAAGGAGGCCGCCCCGTATAATTTCTTGAGCGCGGCGGTGCAGGCTGGCGCAAAGATTTCCCAGGCCGCATCCGAATTGGGGCTTTGCAGACGGTCGTTGGCCACCACGACGACTTTGTCGCCGCGGAAGCGGACGCGATCGGCATCTTTTTCCAGGCGGTGACAGGCTTTCAGTGTCGCTGTTAAGGCGGCCTGGAAGCGCTGGGTCAGGTCTCCTGCAAGGGCCTGTTTGCGCGCGTACAGGAGACCGCGTTGGCCGCCGCCGTCATCGATGCTGTAGTTGGCCTGGTGGCCCACCAACAGGGTGACAGGCCCTTCGGGTACGTGGCTGTAGTCGGCCACGTCTATCAGGGTTTCGTCGGTGGTGAGGGGAATCCAGGTGTTGAATATGCGGAAGGCGTCCTCGCCCGAGATTGAGTCGGGATTTTCGAGGAAGAATTTGACGTTTATACGGTGCAGATCCATTGCCGGGTATTCCTTAAGAAGCGGTGGGCGTGGTCGACATCTGGTTGAAGCAGCGGTAGGCCGCCTCGATGAAGAGAGAGGCTTCTTCGGTCAGGCTGCGGGCCAAGTCCTGGGTATAGGTTTCGACCTGAGTCTCGTGAGTGCGCAGCAGGTAATTGGCGAATTTTCCGTGGGCATAAGGGTCCCAGAAAAGTTCGGTATCGTAGAAGCGGGTGCGGAATTCGGCGACGATGGTGTCGGGGTCTTCGGGCACGTCGAGGAATTGCGTTTTGACCAGGGCCTTGGCCGCGTGCAGCATAGCGCTGTAGGCGGTTTTATAGGCCTGTTCGAAATGGCCTTCGTCAAATTGCACCTGAGCCTCAAGGGCTTCTTGTTCGCACGCCGACAATTCGAAATTGACCAGAGGCACCACTTCGCCGGCGCATTCGCCCTTGCCCATATCGCCGGTGGTGAATTCGCGAGTGTCGCCCCAGTCGGTATAGAAAGAAGCGTCCTCGTCGTGGTCGGGTATTTTGGTCAAGTCGTCGAGCATGGCTTTGACATCGCGCTTGCCCAGGCGGCGGATATAGGCCTGGAAGCTCTCGTCTTTTTCGCGCTCGGCGATATAGTTGCTGGTCAGTCGTTCGACCACGGCGGGGACTTGCTTGGAGGGCACCGCGCCCATGGGCAGACCGAAGGAGCCGGCGTTTTCCGACCACTGCCCGCCTAATACGACCTGGAAGTGAGGGACGTTGTAGTCGCCGGCTTTGCGGCTGATGCCGTAAAAGCCCAGATCGGCGACATGGTGCTGGCCGCAGGAGTTAAAGCAGCCGCTGATCTTGATGCGCAAGTCTTTGATTGACTGGTCGAATTGCATGCTCTGGGCCGCCAGGCGGGTGCGCAATTCGGCGGCCAGCCCGCGCGAAGAAGAAATGCCCAATTTGCAGGTGTCGGTGCCCGGGCAGGCAGTGACGTCGACAATGGTGCCGGCCCCGGATTGGTGCAGGCCCAGCTCTTGCAGCTCGCTGTAGAGGGCCGGCAGGTCGGCTTCGCTGACCCAGCGCAGGACGATATTCTGTTCGACGGTGGCGCGCACGGTATCCTTGACATAGCGGCGGCACAGGGTGGCCAGGGCGCGCAGCTGGTCCGAGGTGAGATCGCCCAAGGGCAGGGCGATGGTGGCCACGACATAGCCTTGCTGGCGTTGGGGATAGACATTGGTGGTCTGCCATTCGTCAAAGCCTTCGGGGCGCTCCTGGCCGTTGAGGGACAAGGCCGGGCGCAGAGGGCTTTCGTCGTGGCTGTGCAAATCGGCCAAAAACGCGGTCCAGGCCGGATCTTCGGGAAGAATTTGGCGCTCTTCCTGGATCAGGCGGCGAAATTCCTCGATGCCGAGTTTGGCGATTAGGAATTTTACACGGGCGCGGGCGCGGTTGCGTTTTTCGCCCAGGCGGGCGAAGACTCGGCAAATGGCCTGGGCCGTGGGCAATAATTCCTCTTCGGGAAGAAAGTCCTCGTAGATCTTGGCCTCGTGGGGCACGGCGCCCAGGCCGCCGCCCACGTATAGAGTAAAGCCGCGCTGTGTCTTACCGTCGACTTGGCGCTCGACGGCGACGGCGCCCATATCGTGCATATTGGCCAGGCCGCAGGCCTCGTGGGCGCAACCGGAAAAGGCAATTTTGAATTTGCGCCCGAAGTCCTGGGCGTCGGGGTGCCCGAGGAGGAATTGCATTAGCGCGTGGGCGTAGGGCGTCACATCGAAGGACTCGGTGCGGCAGACCCCGGAAAGGGGACAGGCGGTGACGTTGCGCACCGAATTGCCGCAGGCCTCGCGGGTGGTAATGCCGACGGCGGCCAGGCGGCGCATCAGGTCGGGGGTATCGTCGATGTGGACGTAGTGGAGCTGGACATCCTGGCGGGTGGTGATATGGCTGATGGCGTCGGAGTATTCTTCGGCCAGGTCGGCGAGTACATCCATTTGATCGGCGTTGAGGCCGCCAAAGGGGATTTTAATCCGCACCATGCCGGGGGCGTCCCACATGGTGTCGGGGCCCTTGGTCTCGGCTTCGGGGAAGTCCAGAGTTTGGGTCTGGATGCCGTCGAAGCGCTTGCCGTTGTCGTAGCGCTGCCCGTATACACCCCGGCGCAGGCGCGTCTCGGCAAAGAGCCGCTCTTCTATTTTGTCCTGTTTACGCAAGTCGATCTGACCTTCGAACTGGTCGATTTCCCGGCCCAGATCAGCGGCTATACTGTCGCCTAATTCTTGTTTCCAGTTCGCACTCATAATTGGCCACCTGGATAAGTTTCTATATGTAGGAGGATTGCAATCAATCGCCCATAAAATACATGCCCTTGCAAGTCTGTCAAGCTGCCTTGCCAGAGGACTTGGGCGCTAGCTGACGGGTTTTTTCGGCGCCTTTTTCAAGCCAGCTTTTCTTTTAAATAGGCGCGGATCTGGGCCCCGCAATAGGGGTCTTCCAGGGCGTAGTCGATGAAGGTCTTAAAGTATACTTGGTGGTTGCCGATATCGTAACGCCGCTCCTGCTGGGTCAACTGCACAGCGCGGACCATATGGCCGTTTTGTATCAGGTGCAAAATCGCGTCGGTCAGGTAGATCTCGCCACTGGGTGCGGGGGGGACGGCGGCGATGGCGGCGAAAATATCGGAGCTAAAGATATAGCGCGCGCTAACGGCCAGGCGGCTGGCTATTTGGCTTGGGTCGGGCTTTTCAACGATATCGGCGAGGCGGCAGTCGGGGCCCTGGGCTGTCACCTCCGGCACGACTATACCATAGTGATGGACCATATCGGCGGGGACCTGGCAGACGGCGATGGTGCAGGCCGAATTGTGCCTGAGGTGCGATTCGGCCATGCGCGCTAATAGCGGGGTGGATTCCCCCGAGTGGATGATGCTGTCGCCAAACGCCACTACAAAAGGGGCCCCATCGGTGAAACTCTCGGCGGCGGCGACCGCGTCGCCGGTACCCAGGGGTTTGGTCTGGCCCAGGGGTACTTGCTGACGGGTCGAGAAGAATTCAATGCCGCGCTGGCGGTAGTCAAAGCGGCTTACTTCGCCCATCTCGCTGCCGTCGAGTTCGAGATGCAGCATCAGTTCCGAATAGTCGTCGAAATAGTTTTCTATAGCCCCTTTGCTGCGGCTGGTGACGAATAAGGTGCGGTTGAGGCCGGCTTCGATAAGTTCATCGACGACGTGTTGGATGATGGGGTAGCGCCCAACTGGCAGCATTTCTTTGGGGACGGCCTTTGTCGTGGGCAGGAGGCGGGTGCCCAGACCTGCAACCGGGACTACTGCTTTGGTGATTGACATAGGCCTCTATGGTTGGAGGGGGCGTATCGGACGGTGGGAAAGGTGCTAAGTAGGACATTTTCGAGCAAAAAATATCGTTGCCGGAGCCGCTAAAGTCAATTGATCGACGCATTTGACAAAAGGTCCCGCCCCGTGCTATTGTTGAGGCTTTTAAGGGCTCCAGAGCAAGGTCGCAATGCAGTAGATTGGGAGGAGAAATAGCTATGAGCCAAGACAGTTCCACAGAAAAACTGGCCTATCCGCCCCTCAGCCAGGAGCTGCAGGCGCGCGGGGTTATGCCCCTGCTTCGTCTGTTCGGCCCCGGGGCCATTATCGCCTCGGTGACCATAGGCAGCGGCGAGACGGTCTTCGCCTCGCGCGGGGGGGCTTTATTCGGCTATACCTTGTTGTGGTGTTTTATCGCCGGCGGGGTGATGAAATTCGTCCAGGTCTATACCGCCGCCCGCTATATCACCCTGACCGGCGAGCATCCCATTGAGCGCTGGAAATACCTGCCGGTCACGGGCCGGTGGACGGTGTGGATTTTGGCGGCACTGACCATCCTGTGCTTTCCCCTCTGGCTGTCGGGGCTGCCCAAGATGATGGGCGGCCTGGCGGTGTGGATTTTGGGATTTGAAGACAGCGGATTTTGGGGCGACCCCCGGGTCTGGGGGACCCTGTTCGTAGTCTCCGCTATCGGGCTGACTCTGGTGCAGAGTTACGGCTCTCTGGAGCGCACGCAGACGGCGGTGGTCACGGTATTGCTGGCTAGTATCCTGGTGGCGATGGTGGCGGTAAAGCCCGATTGGCTCGCTGTTTTGATGGGAGCCATCATTCCCACCGTGCCGGCCTACGAGGCCTGGGTGGCGGCCAAATACCCGGCTATTGCGGTGCGCTCGGTCTGGGTCGAAATAGGCATTTATCTGGGGGCCATTGGCGGCGGGACACAGGATTATTTTGGCTATATCGGCCTATTGAGGGAAAAGGGCTGGGGGCTTTTGGGACGGCGGGTCGAGGCCGGGAGGGATGGCGTAGCCGTGGATCCGGCCCCCGAGAATATGGCCCTGGGACGGGCCTGGTTGCGCGCCCCTTTTGCCGATGGGGCCTTTTCCTTTGGTTGTATCGTTTTTTTCACCATGGCCTTCATGATTTTGGGGGCGGTAGTCCTACATCCGCAGCATATCGCTCCTTCGGGGTTGCAACTGCTGTCGGTGCAGGCCAGCTTCCTGACCCAATTCCATCCCGCCCTCATCTACCTCTACCAGGTCGGTGTCTTCACCGCTTTCTTCGGCACCATCATCGGGGCCTACGAGCTCTATGTGCGGACCACGCATGAATGCTTGCGTCCTATTGTGCCCCAGATACGGGCCCAGCCCGTTTCTCGTTTGCGGCCCTGGGTGGTGGCTTATTGTGGTATTGGCGGGGTGGCTATTATGTGGTTAGGAGGCAATCCTGTGGCCATAGTTACCCCGGCGGCTATTTTCGGCGGGGTCCTTACCTGCGGGCTGTGGTGTCTGTTGATGGTCTGGACGGATCGGCGCTTTTTGCCCAAACCCTTGCAGATGAGTCCGGTACTGTTGCTGGTCAACCTGATAAGCGGTCTGTTCCTGACTGGGTGGGGCGTCAAGAGCGCTATTGATTTCATCGCTGGTTGATCGGGGTCAAATAAATAGATGACAGCAGGCGCAGAGTTGTGGCAGCGGGTTGAGGACGTCCTCGAATGCCGCGTGCAAATGGGGCTGGCGGCGACAGGGGGCGGCAGCCAATTGCTCACCTGGTTGCTCAATCATCCGGGTGCTTCACGGGCTGTGGTCGAAGCGCAGGTGCCCTATCACGGGGCCGCCCTGGAAGCCTATCTGGGTGGGCCGGGGCCGCACCGGGTCGAAGAGGAAACAGCCCGGGCCCTGGCCGGGCGGGCCCACGCTCGAGTGCGGGGCTTTGTCGGAGACGATCTGCCGTCCCTGGGATTGGGGTGTACGGCGGCTCTGGCCACCAACCGTCAGCGGCGCGGCCAAGATCGGGCCCATATCGCCGTACGCACGTCCGGCCACTACCACTTTTGGCGACTCGATTTCGACAAAGGGGCGGGTGATCGTCTGGCCCAGGAGGATGTTGTCAGTCGGCAAGCCCTGCAGGGGCTGACAGAGGCTTGTGGCCTGGACCCGGTTTTACCTGAGCTGCCGGCCTGGGCGCGCTTAAAGCAGGGGCAAATGCCCGTTGACGAGGCTCTGGAAAGCTTACTCCTGGGAGAGGAGGAAGCCGTGGAAATGGGCCTGGACGGCGTGTTGCGCAGCAATAGCAAGGGTCCGGGACGGCTGTTGTTTCCCGGATCGTTCAATCCTTTTCACCAAGGCCACCAGCAATTGGCCGCCGCCGCCGCCGTCCAGACCGGGCGCGAGGTGGCCCTGGAATTGTCGGTCGACAATGTCGACAAGCCCAGTTTGGCGTACGCCGAAATCGCGCGCCGACTGGAGCCGCTGAAGGGACAATTCCCGGTGGTGCTGAGTCGGGCGCCGACTTTTTTGCGCAAGGCGCGGCTCTTCGCCGATTGCATTTTTGTCATTGGCTACGATACGGCGGCGCGTCTAGTTGAGCGCAAGTATTATGAAGAAGGGCGGATGGAGGAAGCCCTGGACGAAATAGGCCAGCGGGGCGGCCGTTTCGCCGTGGCTGGACGTCTGCACGAAGGGCGCTACAAGACCCTCGGCGATGTCGCCGTGCCGGCGGCTTACCGTCCCTTGTTCAGCGCGATCCCCGAAGCGGCTTTCCGCCAGGATATCAGCTCTACCCAGATTCGTGCCAGCGCTCAGGAGGAGCCCCCTCGAGATTGAACCCGTCTCTTGTGGGCCAGCTTCCTACTTCTATATTTGTTGGCGCACCCAATGCGCCGGTGGCAGTGCTTTTCCCAGTTTCGATAGAGGCGAATCGATGGCCAAATTTCCCGCAGTTCAAGCCCTAACCTTCGACTTGTTTGGCACCGTCCTGGACCTGGGCGGTAGCTTGACCCCCTATATTGCTGATTATCTGCGCGATAAAGAGTCCCAGGTGCCGGCCGAACGCCTATGGGATCACTGGCGCTCGCGGCAGAGGCTGGAACAGTATCAGGACAATATTCTCATGCTGGGGCACAGCGGCTATCTGGAAACGGTGCGGCGGGCCCTGGTCTATGTCCTGGCCCTGGAGAATATCGATATCGCCGAGGGCGATGTGGAGCGGTTGATGGCGGCCTGGCAGGAATTGCGGCCCTTCGCCGATGTGCGGCAAGCGCTCGAAAAGTTGCAGACGCGCTACCGCTTGGTGGCCCTGTCCAATGGCGAAGCCGATTTTCTCGCCCATCTGGCGCACAACCGCATTGGGTGGGAATTTGATCGGATCATCTCGGTAGAGGAAGTGGGTGCTTTCAAACCCCATCCCGGTGTATACCGCAGGGCCGCCCAGGCGTTGCGCCTGGAAATGGGCCAATGCCTGATGGTCTCGGCCAATTCTTTCGACGTGATGGGGGCGCGAGCCTGCGGCATGCGCGGTGCTTTTGTCAACCGCAACGGCCTGCCCTACGAAGAGACGTCTTTCCGGCCCGATGTCGAAGTCGGCAATTTCACTGAATTGGCTGCGGCGCTGGTCTAGACTGAAAAACATGCCGCACGCCTATCTCGACAAATATACCGCCGAACTGGTGGCTTCCCTGCAGGCCATGGTGCGCATCGCCACGGTCAATCCGCCGGGAGACTGCTATCTGGAAATGGTCGAACACCTGCAGGCGCGTTGCCAGGCCCTGGGGCTGGTGGTGGAGGTGCACCGGGTGCCCGATTCGCTGGTTGAGGCGGCCGGTGTCGATCCGGCTTGGCCGCGCTATAATTTGCTGGGGCGGTGGGATGTGGGGGCGGCGCAGACTGTGCACTTCAATGCTCACTACGATGTGGTGCCGGTCGAAGGGGCGTGGAAATTCGGCGATCCTTTTGAACCGGGACTGTCTAAAGGGGCCCTGTATGGCCGTGGGGCCAGCGATATGAAAGGTTCCATCGCGGCTTTGCTGATGGCGTTGCAGGCGGTGCGTGCTTGTGGCCGCAAGCCGGCTTTCAATATTGAATTATCCTTTACCGCCGACGAAGAGACGGGGGGGGAATTGGGGGCCGGATACTTAGTGCGGCAGGGGTTGGTCAAGGCCGATTGGGCTGTCGTCTGCGAGGGCTCTTCGGGGACCCGGGTGGGGTGCGGACACAACGGGGTATTGTGGCTCGAGGTCGAAATCAAAGGGCGTTCGGCTCATGCCTCCAGTCCGGAACGCGGCGTCAATGCTTTTACCGGGATGGCGGCGCTGGTCCAGCAATTGGCGCCTTTCGCCGAGGGGTTGGGGCAGCGGCAGCGGGCCTACCGCGATTTCAGTGGCCAGGAGCGCTATCCCACTCTCAATATCGGCGGGGTATTTGCGGGTGGGCCAGGCGACAAGGTCAATACGGTGCCGGCCCGTGCGGCTTTTTCCATTGATCGCCGCATTGTGCCCAACGAAGACCTGGGCGTCGCCGAGCGGGAATTGCGTCAGGCCATTGAACAGGCGGCGCGTCGGGCCGGAGGGGTGCGCTATCAGGTTAAAGCACCGTTGCGGTTGGATCCTTGTGTGGTGGCCCCCCAACAGGCCCTGCCCCAGGCTTTTGCCCGCGCCATCCGCACCGTGCGGCGGCACGCCGTCGGCTTTGGGCTGACCCGCGGTTTCACCGATTTGCACTATTTTGTCGAGGAAGCGGGGCTACCCGGAGTCGGCTACGGGGTCAAAGGGCATCGGGCTCACGGCATCGACGAACGGGTCGAGGTCCGCGACCTGGTGCAAACCGCCCGGGTCTACGCCCAGTTCATGTTGGAAGGGATTCCGTCTCCGTGCTAGATATTCTGCGTCGATTCGGCTGGACTGCCTACGACCATCTCGGCGGTTTGGTGGCCACTAATTTGTTGTGGACGCTGTTGAGTCTGCCTTGGTTGGCCTTGGGGTATGCGCTGGTAATTCTGGGCGGACAATGGGGCAGTTGGGCGGCTTTGGGCGGTTTGCTGCTGGCTGTTCAATTGGTGTTGCTGGCCCCGCCTTCTCTGGTCCTTTTCGCCGCCGCTTGGGCCTGGGCGCACGGGCGGGATATTGGTTGGCGGCACTTGTTGGTCCAGGTGCGGCGGCACGGGCTGCGGGCTCAGGGGCTGGGCCTTATTCTGGTGGGGGCCAGTGCCTTGCTGGTGGTCAATATGGCGTTTTACCAGAGTCTGGGTGGAATGTGGGGTCTGGCCCTGGGTGGCACCATGTTCTGGTTTCAGGTCGCCCTGTGGATGGTGGGGATCTTTCTCTTTCCGGTTTTGTTGACGCAGGAAGAAGGGGTGTGGGGGACCTTGCGCCAGAGCTTTGTCATTATGATCGACAATATTCGCATGTCCCTAGGGCTTTTGTTGGGCACGGGCATTTTACTGGGGCTGGGTGCCGCCTCGGGTATTGGCCTGTTTTGCGGCGTATTGGGGGCTTGGGCGCTGCTGGTGAGCATTTGTTTGGCGGCCTTAGTGGCGCGTTACCGCGGCGATGAACCCGATGACGAGCCGCCGCGCAGTTGGCGCGAAATGCTCAAACCTTGGGAGGCCTGAAGGTGGAGCTGGCAAAACTGGTGACCGGCGGCCAGATGGAGGAAATAGACCGCCGCACCACCGTCGAGGCCGGAATCCCCGGAGCCGTGCTCATGGAACGGGCCGGTCGGGCGGTTTTTGATCTGATCGTCGAGAAGTGGGAAGGGGTAGAGGGCTTACAGGCGGTGGTCCTGTGCGGCAAGGGCAATAACGGCGGCGACGGCTTTGTCGTGGCCTGGCTAATGCTGGAAGCCGGGGTTCCGTGCCGAATTTTCGCCACGGTGACCCCGGAGCAGATAGAGGGAGATGCGGCGCACCATCTGGGCAAGTTGGTCGCAGCCGGTGGGGCCGTAGAGACTTTGGGCGAGGACGTTGTTTGGGGGGAGCTGGAGGAAGCCTTGGAAGGGGCCGATCTGATCGTCGATGCCTTGTTGGGGACGGGGCTGCGCGGTCCGGCGCGGCCGCACATGGCGCGGTTGATCGAAACGGTGAACCAGGCCGACCGGCCGGTGGTGGCGGTGGACGTGCCTTCGGGGATGGATGCGGACACGGGGCGCATCGACGGGGTTTGCATCCATGCCCTGATGACGGCGACCTTTGGCCTGGCCAAGATCGGCCAGCTATTCTATCCGGGGCGGACCTGTTGCGGCATTCTGCATCTGCTCGATATCGGCTTTGCCCCCGAAGTGGTGGCCACCGCGCCGGCCAGCGCTTGGTTGACGACGGCGGACTGGGTGGCCCAGCATATTCCCCAGCGGGCCGGCGATGTGCACAAGGGTAGATGCGGCGCCGTGGCGGTGGTGGCCGGGTCGCTGGGAATGACTGGGGCCGCCGCTCTGACGGCGGATACCGCTTTGCTGGCGGGGGCAGGGCAGGCGCGCCTGGGGGCCCCCGCCAGTCTCAACGATATCCTCGAAGTCAAACTGACCGAAGTCATGACCCGACCGCTGCCCGAGATCCGCAAGCACCGCTGTCTGGCGCTGCGGGCCCTGGGGCCAGTGCGGGCTTTGTTGGATAGGGCTTCCTGCGCGGTTATCGGACCGGGTTTGGGCCGTCATCGCGAGACCGCCGAATTGGTCCGTCGCCTGGTCGCCGGGCTCAAAGTGCCGGCGGTGATAGACGCCGACGGCCTCAACGCCGTGGCGGCTGATCCAGAGGTGTTGCGCCGCTGTGCCGCGCCGTTGGTATTGACCCCCCATCTGGGCGAATTTGCCCGCCTCACCGGGCTCGACAAAAAGGCCCTGGCCGCCGCGCCGCTGGAAAACGCCCGTCGCTTCGCCCGACAATTCGACCTGACTCTGGTATTGAAAGGGGGCCCCACGCTGATCGCCTGGCCCGATGGCCGCGTGATCGTCAATCCAACCGGCAATCCCGGCATGGCCACAGCTGGTTCGGGCGATGTCTTGAGTGGGGTGATCGCGGCGCTTGTTGCCCAGGGAGTCGCGGTCCCCGAAGCTGCCTGTCTCGGGGTCTATCTGCACGGGCTGGCCGGTGATCTGGAACGCGACCGAAAAGGGGAATGGGGCCTGCTGGCGGGGGATATCAGTAGGGCCGTTCCAGGCGCCATATTGGCGGCTCTGGGAGGCCCTTGACATCCCTGGTATGTTGGTGTAATGTATGGAGTGAAACTGGCTATTCCGCCTTTTTTCGACGCTTGAAACAGGCTGTGCGGTTCTCTCGGGGGCGGGCGCAGAAAGAAAGCAATGTCCAGGGTTAAGGAAGCCATCGACGAACTCATCGAAGAGGCCTATCTGCTGGGGCTGTCCGAAGAGGATATACTCGAGGATTTTAGGCGCTTTATCGCCACCTGCCATACGGTGATACACCAGCATATCAAGGACCGAGAAATCCTCGATGAGCTCTTCGAAAGCCTCGACCGCGAAAAAGCACCTATCCTCATGGCCGATCGGGCCGAGGGAACCCTGGAAGAAGGCGTGATCAAAGGGGCCGATGAGGCCCTGGCCGAAAAAGTGGCCCGTTGCAAGCGGCAAATCATAAAAGTCATCGCTCAGTGCGATCCGCGCTTGGAAGACCTTATCGATGCACAGCGCTTTCAGGGGCCGGTGTCGGGGGAGAGACTGCGGCATTCGGAACCCGTCCGAGACGTCTTTGACTGGGGTAAGTGGCGCATACTCGCCCTCAAGACCGGATATGCCGCCACGGTTGCACTCATCATTCTTTTAATCTATTTGAGTTTCAACCAGTCTTCTTGACTGCATTTGCACTGGCGCGTCCTGTGGCAGACCGCGTCTAATGATCTAAAAGTCCACGTCGCCCGTTAGAGATGCGCTTTGCGCGTCTCTGTTTTTGTACGCGGCCAATTCTGGCCCCTTCCTCCAGATAGAGGAAGGCAAGCGCTCGGTAGAAAAGCATGCCCAAACGCACTGATATCAAAAAAATAATGCTCATTGGCTCGGGCCCCATTGTCATCGGCCAGGCCTGCGAATTCGATTACTCGGGGACCCAAGCCTGTAAAGCCCTCGTCGAAGAAGGCTACGAAGTCGTTTTGGTCAACAGCAATCCGGCGACCATTATGACCGATCCGGAAATGGCCCACCGCACGTATATAGAGCCGATTACCGCGGCTGTCTGCGAGTGCATAATAGAGCGCGAACGGCCCCAGGCCCTGTTGCCGACGGTGGGGGGACAGACGGCCCTCAACACGGCGGTGGAATTGGGCGAGCTCGGTGCCCTTGAACGCTATGGCGTGGAGTTGATCGGGGCGCGTCTGGAAGCCATTAAAAAGGCCGAGGACCGCGAGCTCTTCAAGCTGGCCATGGACGAGGCCGGTTTGGAGATGCCCCGGGGCTTTTTCGTCCATACCTTCGACGAGGCCGTCCAGGCCCAGAGACAGCTCGATTTCCCCACCATCGTGCGGCCTTCCTTCACCATGGGCGGTTCGGGCGGCGGTATTGCCTATAACGCCGAGGAATTCGAGCGCATTGTGCGCCACGGTCTCGACCTGAGCCCCACCAATGAAGTCCTGGTCGAGGAATCGGTGTTGGGATGGAAGGAATACGAGCTGGAGGTCATGCGCGACCACAACGACAATGTGGTCATCATCTGCTCCATTGAGAATTTCGATCCGATGGGCGTGCATACCGGCGACAGCATCACCGTGGCCCCGGCCCAGACCCTGACCGACAAGGAATACCAGAATCTGCGCGACGCTGCCATCGACGTTATCCGCGCCATTGGGGTGGACACCGGGGGTTCCAATATTCAATTTGCCGTCCATCCCCAAAACGGCCGCATCGTCGTTATAGAAATGAACCCCCGGGTATCGCGCAGTTCGGCCCTGGCTTCCAAAGCCACGGGTTTTCCCATTGCCAAAATTGCCGCCAAATTGGCGGTGGGCTATACCCTCGACGAAATTCCCAACGATATCACCCGCGAGACACCGGCTTCCTTTGAGCCTACTATCGATTACGTGGTCACCAAAATCCCCCGTTGGGCTTTTGAGAAATTTCCCGGTACGCCCGATTATCTCGACACCCAGATGCGCTCGGTGGGCGAGACCATGGCCATTGGCCGAACCTTCAAGGAATCGCTGCAAAAAGGCCTGCGTTCCCTCGAAATTGGCCGCGCCGGTTGGGGCGCCGACGGCAAGGATCTGAAAAAGGTTTCGGAACAGGCCCTGCGCGAGGGGCTGACCAAACCGTCTTCGCAGCGGATGTTTTTCCTCAAGCTGGCCGTCGACCGGGGCTACGGGCTCGAAGAGTTGCACCGATTGACCCAGATCGACCCTTGGTTCCTCGACAATCTGCTGCAGATAGCCGCCTTGGAGCGGCGCTTGCGCGAAGAGGACGCCCTGGCCGACGCGGCGTTGTTGCGGCAGGCCAAGGAATTTGGCTTTAGTGACCGGCAGCTGGCCTTTTTGCGCGATGTTGAGGAGAAGGCGGTGCGCCAATGCCGGGCCGAACTGGGGATTAAACCGGTCTTCAAGACCGTCGATACTTGCGCCGCCGAATTCGAGGCTCATACGCCGTACCACTATTCGACCTACGAGCGCGAGAGCGAAGCGGTGCGCTCCGATCGCCGCAAGATTATTATTTTGGGCGGCGGTCCCAATCGCATTGGCCAGGGGATCGAATTCGATTATTGCTGCGTCCACGCCTGTTTCGCTCTGCGCGAGGACGGCTTTGAGACCATTATGGTCAACAGCAACCCCGAAACCGTGAGTACTGATTACGATACCGCCGACAAGCTCTATTTTGAGCCGTTGACGGTAGAAGATGTGCTGCATATCGTCGAGCTGGAAAAGCCCGAGGGGGTGGTGGTGCAGTTCGGCGGGCAGACGCCGCTCAATCTGGCCGCCGAACTGGAGGCGGCGGGGGTGCCCATCATTGGCACTACGCCGGCCAGCATCGATCTGGCCGAGGACCGCGAGCGCTTTGGCAATTTGTTGCGCGAATTGGGCATTAGGCAGCCGGAAAACGGCATGGCCCGCAGTCTGGAAGAAGCCCTTAAGGTGGCCGACCGCATCGGCTATCCGGTGCTGGTGCGGCCCTCCTATGTGCTGGGCGGGCGGGCCATGGTCATCGTCTACGAGGAAGGGGGCTTGGAGCGCTATGTCCAAGAGGCCATCGGCGTTTCGCCGGAACATCCGGTGCTCATAGATCGTTATTTAGAGGGAGCCCAGGAATTCGACGTCGACGCGGTGGCCGACGGGCACGATGTGGTCATCGGCGGCGTCATGCAGCATATCGAGCACGCCGGCGTCCATTCGGGCGATAGCGCCTGCGTTTTGCCGCCGTTTGATATAAGCCCCGACAACGCCGCCCTGTTGCGCGAGTATACGCATGCTTTGGGTAAAGCCCTCAACGTCGTAGGATTGATGAATATTCAGTACGCCATCCACGAGGACGCCGTCTACGTATTGGAGGTCAATCCGCGGGCCTCGCGCACGGTGCCTTTCGTCAGCAAGGCGACGGGCCGGCCGCTGGCCAAAGTGGCGGTGCGCGTGATGACCGGCCGCAGTCTGCGCGAATTGGGCGTCACCGACGAGATCACCCCCGGTCACGTATCGGTCAAAGAGGCGGTGCTACCTTTCGTCAAATTTCCCGGCGCCGATACCTTGCTGGGGCCGGAAATGAAGTCGACCGGCGAAGTGATGGGCATTGACCGGGATTTTGGCACGGCTTTTTACAAAGCGCAAATGGGGGCCGGTTCCCACTTGCCCACCGAGGGGCGGGTTTTTATCAGTGTCGGCGATCGCGACAAGGAGGCGGTGTTGCCCATTGCCCGCCGCCTGCGCGATGCCGGTTTTGAATTATTGGCCACCCAGGGCACCGAGGAATTTCTCGGACGCCACGGCGTGGCCACCGAGCGAGTCCGCAAAGTCCACGAAGGCCGGCCCCACGTCGAAGACGCCATCCGCAGCAATCGGGTGGCCCTGGTGATTAACTCGCCCCAGGACGGTCCGTCCCAATACGACGACCAGGTGGTGCGGCGGGCGGCCGTTATGCACAGTGTGCCCTATACGACGACCTTGGCGGGTGCCTGGGCGGCGGTGATGGGGATGGAGGCTATGCGCGAGCGCGAATTCGATGTGCGGGCCCTGCAGGATTACCACAGCGACGTTTGAATCTATGCTTCGAGCAATGCTTCTCGTTCTGTCTCTGAGCACGCTTTCTGGGTGCGTCTATTTTAATACCTTCTACAATGCCCAGCGCTATTTCAAACAGGCGGAAAAGGCCCGGCAGGAACAGGAGAAACTCGACGAGGAGAATCCGGGCGCCTTCCGCAGCCGGGGGCGCGGGGACCAGGCCAGCGACCTCTACAGCAAGGCTTCGCGCAAGGCCTCCTATGTCCTGGAACAATTCGGCGACAGCAAGTGGGTCGACGATGCCATGTTCATCCTGGGGCGCTCGCTCTATTGGCAAAGCGATTACCGCACGGCGATAGAGACCTTCACCGATCTGGAAGAGAATTTCCCCGAAAGCCCCTATTATGCCCGGGCCCGCTACTGGCGGGCTTTGTGTTATGAGGGCCAGGGTGAAATAGGACAGGCCCAGGGGCTGTACCGCCAGATTTTGGCCGACGGCAAAGAAGAGATTGCCGTGCTGGCCGGACAGCGGTTGGGCGGCATGGCTTTTGCCGTCGAGGCCTATAACGAAGCCATTCGGGAATACCAGGCCGTCCTCGACGCCTTTCCAAGGACGGATGCCCGGGCCCAATTGCTCCTGGATCTGGGCGAAAGTCTGCTGGCCTTGGAGGACGAGACGCGCTCCGACGCGGCGCTGAAGATTTTCGATCAGGTGCTGGAGGGAGATTCCGACCTTGAACAGGAATACCAGGCGCGTCTCAACCGCGGCCGGATATTCTACCTGCGCGGCGATTTCGACGCGGCGTTGGACATTTACCAGAATCTGCTTGATCAATCCCGCTTTAGGCCCTTCGAGGGGCGCACCCGGCTGCTGGTGGGGCAGTATTACCAAGAGCGCCGGCAAACGGAGGAGGCCCTGGCCCAATACAATCAGGTGCGGGACGATTTTCCCAAGACCAGCCAGTCGGCCATGGCCCTCTATTATACCGGTGTCATCCAGTTGCAGGCCTATGGCCAGGTGGAGTTGGCGCGGGATTTATTTGCCGATATTCGCGGCGAGAATTCGGGCGGGAAAGCCGCCGAGCTGGGTCGGGAAATGCTCAACGATCTGGAAGAGGTCGATCGCATTACGGGACGCATCGTGCGCGCCGATTCGCTGGCCGAACTGGTGGCGGCACTGCCCGATTCGGCCGCTGTCGATTCCTTTTTGACCCAACACCGGGAACGCCAACGTGGCCGCGAAGAGTCGGTCGATATCCTCAAAGAATTGTTCACCGTGGCCGATATTTACCGCCGCAAACTGGCCCAACCCGATTCGGCGGCCCATTATTACCGGCAGGCTATTGAGCGCTTTCCTCAATCCCTCCAGGTGCCCAGGGCGCTATTCGCCATTGCCTGGATAGAGGTCGAGATGCGTCGCGATCTGGAAGGGGCCCGGCCCCATCTCGAACAGCTAATCGAGGCCTACCCCGAGTCCGAACTGGCCAATGCGGCCCGGGGCTATCTGGGCCAGGATACGGTGGTATCGCGCGAGGTCAAGGCCGCCGGGGAATACGAACGCATCGAACTATTGCGCTTGCAGGACGAAAGGGCCATCGACCTGTATCTGCCCATGCTGGATAGTCTGGTGCAGCGCTACCCCAATACCCCCAGCGGGGCCCAGGCCGCCTACTTGGCCGCCTGGGCGGTGGAGAATTTTCGCGGCGATACCACCGGTGCCCGCTTGCGCTATGAGCGCATTGAGGCCAACTTTGCCGAGACCCAGTACGCCGAGCTGGTGCAACAGCGGCGCGAGGCCACTGCCACCGGGGCGTTGGTGAAGTTGGAGCGTCAGGTGCGCGGTTGGGCCGGTAGCGCGGCTGCGGGCGAACAGCTCCTGGCCATCGCCGTGGAGCCCGATACGGTGGACACCACTCTGTCGGCCCTCAAGCATTTCCGCTTTGGCTTGCGGGCCTATCAGCGCGGGGAAATGGACGAGGCTCAGGAGGAATTGGAATTGAGCTTGGAGCAGCGTTTGGGCAATTCCGAGGCGCTCTACTATCTGGGCAATATTATGTGGGAACAGGGCTACCGCCAGGACGCTATCAATTACTATCGCACCGCCCTGGAGCACAACAAGCGCTATAACAACGCCTACTACCGTCTGTTGGCCGCCTTCGCCGCCGAAGAAGAGGCCGATTCGGCCAACGCCTACTTGCAGCAATTGTTGATCCGCGACCGTCGCAGCAGCCAGGTGCAATTTCTCCTGCAGGACCGGCCCGACCTGGCCAAAGACGCTTCCCTGGGGACACGGGAGTTGCAGAAATTGCCACTGCAAGCCGAGGAAGAAGAAGGCTTGAAACCGGAGCCCTTGCGTCTGCAGGATCTGCCCCAGGTGCGGCGGGCGGTGGCGCCGGTCTATCCCGGTGAAGCCGCCGGCGATTCGGTGACCGTGACACTGGATATTTTGGTCGACCACCAGGGCAAGCCCGCGACAGTGGTGGTATTTGCCGGGGCCGCGCCCTATCGCGAGGCGGCGGTGGCGGCGGCCGAGCAATACGAATTTTATCCAGGGCTGGACCGTGGTGGGTTGCCGGTGCAAGTGTGGGTCGAATTGAATATGCCCGTCGTCCCCAAACCGGCGGCCGAGAGCGGAATGGTCGGGGCGGTGGATCGGGGAAGCGGCGAGGAAGAGGTGGACCAGTGACAGACCAAAGAGCGAGTTTGCTGCACAATATAGAAGTGGCCCAGGATTTTTATCTGGCCCGTCTGCAGGCCCCGCAACTGGCCGCCAACGTCCAGCCGGGGCAGTTTGTCGAAGTACAGGTTAGCCGTGGGACAACGCCCTATCTGCGTTTGCCCCTCAGTATTTGCGGCGCCGATCCCGACCGGGGCACTTTTGATCTGCTCTACGAAGATATGGGGCCCAAAACCCGGGCCTTGAGCGGTAAGGAGCCCGGCGACCAACTGGCTTGCCTGGGGCCTTTGGGGCACGGCTTTGTCGCCCCGCCGCCCGGCAGCACCGCGGTATTGGTGGGCGGCGGGATCGGCATTCCGCCGTTGCTCTATCTGGGGCGTCAATTGCGTTCATCGACGCCGGTGGTATTGCTGGCCGGGGCGCGGACGGAGGCTGTGCATTTGCCCGACGCCTTGCTTGAACCGGCGGCCCAGCAGGTCGAGCGGGCCACCGACGACGGCAGTCTGGGCCACCACGGGTTGATCACCGATTTGCTGACCAGGGTCCTAGATGGGGGCGATCAAAATCACGTCGTCTATACCTGCGGCCCCCATCCCATGATGGCGGCGGTGGCGGCGGTCTGTCGCCAGCGGCAGGTGCCCTGTCAGGCTTCATTAGAGGAATATATGGCCTGCGGCTACGGAGTTTGCGTCGGTTGTGTAGTCGAAGTCGAGGCACCGGAAGGGGGGCCAGATTCGCCCTATCAACGCTACAGCCGGGTCTGCGTAGACGGACCCGTTTTCGACGCCCACCGGGTGCAGTGGGGGATGTGATGGTCGATCTGAAGGTCGATTTTGCCGGGATGCCCCTGCGCAATCCCGTACTCCTGGCTTCGGGGACCTGCGGCTATGGCGAAGAATTGGCCCCGCTTATCGACCTGGGGCGTTTGGGCGGCCTGGTGAGCAAGACCATTACGCCCGAGCCGCGGGCCGGCAATCCGCCGCCCCGGGTGGTGGAGACGGCCTCGGGCATGCTCAATTCTATCGGCCTGCAGAACCCCGGTCTGGAGGGCTTTGTGGACGATAAATGGCCCGGCTTGTCGCGGCTCGATACGCAGGTGGTGGTCAATATCGCCGCCCCCACCGCCGAAGGCCACGGCGAAATGGCGGCCCGGTTGGACGGCCTCGACGGCATCGCCGCCCTCGAAGTCAATATTTCTTCGCCCAACATGAAGGACGGCGGGATGTTATTTGGCTGCCGGCCCGACGCCTCGGCCGCCGTCATTGACGCGGTCAAGCGTGCTACCAGATTGCCGGTGATCGCCAAACTGACGCCCAATGTGACGGATATCGCCGAGATTGCCCGGGCCGTTGAAGGAGCGGGCGCCGACGGTATTGCAATGATCAATACGCTCCTCGGCATGGCGGTCGATCTCGAGCGCCGCCGGCCCTTCCTGGGCAATATCACCGGCGGTCTGTCGGGGCCGGCGATAAAACCGGTGGCCCTGGCGCTGTTGTGGAAAGTACGGCAGGCCGTGCAGATTCCCTTGATGGGCATGGGCGGAATTGCTTCCGCCCGCGATGCCCTCGAATTTATGGTGGCCGGCGCCACCGCCGTGCAGGTGGGCACGTCTACTTTTGTGCAGCCCAGCGCCGGGCCCGATATCGTCGCCGGTATAGAAGCCTATTGCACGGCGCATGGCATCGACTCGGTGGCCTCCCTTACGGGGAGTCTAGAGACCTGAAGCCGGCGGGAGGCCCCGACCATGGGAGCGACAGGTATCCAGTGGATCGGGCTATTGGGGTGCGCCTTGTGGCTGTGCGCCTGTACACCCTATCCCGTCTATCACAGCGATGGGACCGCCCCGAGCCGAGAAAGCCCCGCAGGCAAAGCCCCGCAGGCAAAGCCTCAAGATAAAAAACCGCCTGTCGTCATCACCCCCCCGGCAACGGCGCACCCCGTCGATCCTACTACTATTTCCACCGACAAAGCCTACCAGGTTGGCAAGGCTTCGTACTACGGCAAGAAATTCCACGGGCGCAAAACGGCCAACGGTGAAACCTTCAATATGTACAAGCTGACGGCGGCGCACCGGGTATTGCCCTTGGGCACCTACGTCAAGGTGACGCATTTGGGCAATGGGCGCTGGGTTGAAGTGAAGGTCAACGACCGGGGCCCTTTTATCGAAGGGCGCGTCCTCGATCTCTCCTTTGCTGCGGCGCTGGAATTGGAGATGGTGACGGACGGGGTCGCCGAGGTAATGATCGAGATCACCAAGGCGATGGAATAAGCCGGTGGATTTTATCGGCCAAAGTTCCGCCCTGCACCAGGTGCAGGAACAGCTAAAGCAGGTGGCCGCGACCGATTTAACGGTCCTGATCACGGGCGAGACAGGCACCGGCAAAGGGCTGGCGGCGCGTTTTTTGCACGCCGCCAGCCCTAGGGCCGATAGGCCCTTTGTCCAGGTCAATTGCGGTGCTTTGCCTGAGGGCTTGGTGGAGAGCGAGCTATTCGGCCACGAGCGCGGCGCCTTCACCGGGGCGGGGCAGCGGCGGTTGGGCAAAGTGGAACTAGCCGCCGGTGGCACCTTATTCCTCGACGAGATTGGCGACCTGACCGCTGCAGCCCAAGTCAAATTGCTGCGCCTGCTCGAGGAAGGGCGCTACGAACGGGTTGGCGGTACCGATCCGCTGGTTGTCCAGGCGCGCATAGTGGCGGCCACCAACCGCGATTTGCCGGCGTTGGTGGAAAAGGGCCAGTTCCGCCGCGACTTATTCTTTCGTTTACAGGTCTTCCCCGTGCCTTTGCCCCCGCTGCGGCAGCGCCGAGAGGATATCGGCCTCTTGGCCGACTATTTCGCTGCTCGTATGGGCGAGCGCCTGGGGCGGCGGTTGGTCGGGCTCAGCACCGAGGCGCTGGCGGTATTGCAGGCCTATGCCTGGCCGGGCAACGTGCGCGAATTGGAGCATGCCATACAGCGGGGGGCGGTCGTGGCGGTAGGGGAGCGGATCCAGGCGGTGGATATAGTACTGGCTGACGGCGGCGGCCAGGCGGTGCGGGCAGCGGGCGAATTGTTGGATCTCAAAGAGCACGAGCGGCGCTATATTCGCGCCGTCCTCGAACGCAGCGGATGGGTAATCAAAGGGGCGGGCGGGGCGGCCCAGGTCCTCGGACTGAGCCCGGCCGCTCTGCGCTACCGGATGAAGAAACTGGGCATCGAGCGGCCTGCCTGACAGGCGCCTGTTGCTGTCTTTACTCGGCTCCTCGCAGGACTTCCAACGGTGGCCGGTTGTGCAGGCCGCGGCTGAAGAACATACCCACTGCCACCGTCAGACCTGTCACCAGGACCAGGACCCCTGCCACCGGGGCCCAGGCTGGGGCGAAGGGTATGTCAAAGACGAAAAGAGACAGGGCCCAGGTCCCCCCCAGGGCCAGCAATACCCCTGATAGGGCGGCCAAGCCCCCCAAAAAACAGTATTCGAGCAGGGTGATCTGCATAACCTGGCGCCGACTGGCCCCCAGGGTTTTGAGCAGGACGCTTTCGCGCAGGCGCTGGTAGCGGCTGCCGGTGACCACGCCGATTAGCACCAGCAGGCCGGTGGCAACGCTGAACAGAGCCATAAAACGGATCACCAAGGAGGCTTTATCGAGGATGGTATTGACGGTATTGAGGACGAGCTTGAGATCGATGGCGGAAATATTGGGGAATGAGTGTATAAGGCGGCGCTGCAGGGCGGCGCTGGCTTCAGTGGAAGGGCTGTGGAGCAGGGAGACGTGGAATTGCGGCGCCTCTTCGAGGACACCGGTGGGAAAGACGACAAAGAAATTGGGACGCACTCGTTGCCAGTCTACCTGGCGCAGGCTGCCGACCACCGTCGTGATGGGGACCCCCTGGACGTTGAAGACCAGTTCCGAACCCAAATCGACCTTTAGACGATCGGCCATCCTATTTTCGAGGGAGATATAGATAGTATCGCCGCTTGTAGTGCCGCGGAACTGGCCGCTGACCAGTGTTTCGGTGGCGCTCAATTGACTGCGGTAGGTAGAGCGGTATTCCCGGTTGAGGGCCCAATTACCGCGGCGCGAGTCGCGGATATCGGTTACGTGACGGCCGTCTATCTGGGCAAGGCGCATGGCGACGATGGGGACCTCCTCCTCCAACTGTACTGGCGAGGCGGCCAAGGTATCGCGCAGGGCCTCCAGTTGATCGGTCTGGATATCGATTAGCACCATATTGGTGCGCTCCTGGCGACTAATGGAAAAGATATAGTCGAGCAGGGACTTTTGCGTCAAGTACAGGGTGGCGATGAGAAAGGTGCCCAGCCCCAGAGCCAGCATCAGCATTAAGGTCTGGTTGTGCGGGCGGTACAGGTTGGCCAGGCCCTGGCGCCAAATATAGCTCCAGGACGAGGGGAAAAAGGCGCGTACCCCGCGGGTGACGGCGGCGGCCACCAGGGTCAAAAGGCCAAAAGCCAAAACCAGGGCGGCGCTAAAACCAAGGCCGTGTTCCCAGGTGCGCGTCTGGCTGAGGGCGAACGAGCAGATGCCTAGGAAGATCAATAGGTAAATCAACCAGATAAGTGGGTCGCGGCGGGCCGGCAGCCCCTCGAAAGAGGCGCGCAAAGCCAGCAACGGGGATACCTGGCGGATACCGGCCAATGGCAGCAGGGCAAATAGCAGCGCCATCCCCAGACCGATATAGAGCCCCTGGAAGAGGGGCGTGGCCTGTAGGCGGTCGAGGGAAAACACCAGGTCGATAGGCAGCAGATCGCCTACCACCAGGGGCAACAGCAGCACGATGCCCAGGCCTCCCAGGGTACCGGCCAGGGTGCCGATAAATCCCATCGCCCCGGCTTGCAGCAGGTAGATGCCAATAGTCTGGCCGGCGGTGGCGCCCAGGCTGCGCAGGACGGCGATGGTATTCCATTTTTGCTTGACGTAGGTATGTATCGAACTGGCGATGCCGACGCTGCCCAGAATGAGGGCGATGAAACTGCCCAGGTTGAGAAAGCGGTAGAGATTGGTCAGGGGACGGCCGATATTGCGCTTGCGCGAGGCTACGGTCTCGTAGTTGAGGCGCATTTCCTCTAGTTGCTGTTTGAGGCGCTCCATGAGGGGGGCGATGGGGTTGGTCGGCGATAATTTAAAATAGCGCAGGAAGGATATTCGGCTGCCCTGTTGGATCAGTAGCGTCTGGTCGATGTACTGGTGCGGGATGTAGAGGCGGGGTTCGAGACTGCCCGCCGCCGCCGTTTCACCGGGGATTTGCTGCAGGCGCCCGGCAATGCGGAAGGTGAGGGCGCCGACTTTGACCGAATCGCCCACCTGGGCGTCGAATTGCAGCATTAAATTCTCGTCGACCAGGGCGTTCTGGCCCGCTGTGAAGCCGCGGCCGGCCGCGGCGGGATAAGTGCCGAAATCCCCGTAATAGGGAAAGGCCCCTTCCAGCGAGCGCACCTGGGCCAGGCGTAGGGCGCCGTTTTTGGGGAAGAACACCACCGACGAAAAGCGCACCTGGCGCGATTGCTCGCCGTCGATGCCGCTGAACAGGGCCAAGGCCTCCTCGTCAAAGGCCTGTCTGCTGCTGATCACCAGATCGGCGCCCAACAGTTCGTTGGCCTGGGCGTCGATGCTCTCGCTCATGATATCGGCCAGGGTGCGCATCCCCACCAAGGCGGCGATGCCGATGGCGACGGAGGCGACCGACAGCAACAGTCTACCTCGGTGGGTGCGGCTGTCGCGCCAGGCCATTTGCACTAGCCACTGCCCTCGCTGCATCCAGGTGCTCAAAAATTTTCTTCTTCAAGGGCGGAATCGGCTACAACGGCCCCGCCTTTCAGGTGGATGATGCGCTGGGTGCGGCGCGCCAGTTCCAGATCGTGGGTAACCAGCACCAGGGTCGTGCCGGCTTGGCGGTTGAGATCGAAGAGCAGGTCCTCGACCGTCGTCGAGGTTTCGGCATCGAGGTTGCCGGTGGGCTCGTCGGCAAAGAGAATATGGGGGCTGTTGACAAAGGCCCGGGCCAGGGCGACGCGCTGTTGCTCGCCGCCCGACAATTGCACCGGGTAGTGGTCTAAGCGGTCGCCCAGGCCGACCTGGTCGAGCCATTGGGTGGCCGTGGCACGGACCTGGCGACCCAGGCGCAATTCGAGCGGTACCATGACATTTTCCAGAGCAGACAGGGTGGGAATAAGCTGGAAGTTTTGGAAGACGAAGCCGACGTGCTGGTTGCGGAAACGGGCGCGGGCATCCTCGTCCATGCCGTCTAGAGCGACGCCGTTGAGGACGACCTGGCCGGAGGTGGCCTGGTCGAGTCCGGCGCACAGACCCAGCAGGGTGGTCTTGCCGCTGCCCGAGGCGCCGACAATGGCGCAGCTGGTGCCGGTGGGGACGGCAAAGGACACATCGTCGAGTACGGTGAGGGGACGGTCACCGCTCTGATAGGTTTTAGTCAGATTGCGTACGACCAGAATATCGGCGGGAGACTGCGACTGGGTCATAATTGTTTAATGCTCCAGGGGAGAGGGAGCGCGGCCCAGGACGGTGAGCAGGCGCTCTGGATAATTGGTGATAAGGCCGTCGACGCCGGCGGCCAGCAAGGCTTGCATGGCTTGAGGCCGGTCCACGGTCCAGACGTGGACGGCCATATTGTGGCGGTGGGCCGCCGTGACAAAGCGTTGGTCCACCACTTGCAGCCAGGAGCCCAGTCGGGGCGGTACCGACAGGACCTCGGCGCGAGGGCGGTAGGCCGCCTCTAGGTGCAGGCGGGTGAGCAGGAAAAAGGAAAGCCCCTCCCAGGCGGTGGCGGCGGTGGCCACTTCCGGACAGGCCCGGCGCACGGCATCGACGACATCGGCGTGAAAAGAGGCGGCCAGCACCTGGGTGGCTTTGCCGCAGGTGCGCAACAAGGCGCAAAAGGGCTCGGCCGCCTGCGGCTCAGAAGATTTTAATTCGATAACCATGCGGTGGGCGGGAAAGGCGCGGAGGATTTCTTCCAATGTAGGAATAATAATGCCCTGGCCGCGCTGGGGGTAGGTGGTGCCGCCATCGGGGGACCAGTTGTAGGCGGCGTCCAGTTGTCTGATCTGGGCCAGGTCCATCTGCGCGACAGTCCCTTGGCCGTCGGTAGTGCGGTCGACGCGGCGGTCGTGGAGGACGACAAAGGCGCCGTCGCGGCTCCGGTGGATGTCCAATTCGAGAATGTCGACGCCCAGCTGTGCCGCTAGGGCGAAGGTGGGCAACGTATTTTCCGGGCCTAGAGCCGCTCCGCCCCGATGGACCATGGCCAGGGGAATTCCGTCGGGTGCGAAGGGATGGGGCGGTCTGGGTTGGGAGCGCAACGCGCTATAGGCATACCAGACGATAGGCAAGAGCAGCAAAGCGAGCAGGACAAAGCGGCGGAGTTTGCGCCAATAAGAGGGTGCTGCGGGGGCGGGCACGCGCTTTAGTCGCTTTGTGGCCAGACGACCATGGTCCCTACTGGCCTTCCTGCATGGCTGCCTGCAGACGTTGCATAAGAGGTTTGTCGGTGGGCAATAGGCCCGATGCCGGTAAACGAGTGAGGAGTCGGATCCAACGGGCGTCCTGGGCGGCGGCCCGGGCTAGATAGGGCAGGGCCTGCTCGATCTGGCCTTGATCGGCTAGGGTGACTCCGGTCCAGAAGGCGGCTTCGCCGTTAGTGGCCCGGTCCGGTTGTAGTTGGGTGGCGGCCCGATAGGCTTCCATGGCCTGGGCCATATCGCCCCGGGTGACCCATTCGTCGCCTTCGTTGAGTTTGTGGTAGACCCGTTGTAGGGATACCAGGCGGCGCAATTCGCCGTTGGGGTCGGGGTGGTCTTCCACCCGCAGATCGAATAAGCGGTCGGCCCAGGGGCGGCCGCTGGGTTGGCCGGCGACAATCAGCAGGGCGGCCGATTGGCGGCCGCGGATATCACCGCCCTCCGCTTCGGCGGCTTCCAGGGCGGCCAGCAGGCGGTCGGCCAGATCGCCCGCGGTGGTCTCGTAGGCCCGCGCCATCGCCGGCCATACTGAATCGCGATCCATGAGGTTGGCCTGCACTGAATACTGGAATCCGGCGTGGTGGCCGGCGGCGACAATCGCCCGTTCGCCGGTGTGGACAGCCACCCGTCCTTGGGCATCGACCATGGCTACCTGGCGCACAGCTCGGTCGGCATCGTCGGCCAAAAGGCCGGCCAGGGCCCGGGGGGCGCTGTGTCCCAGGGCCATCATTTCCAGACCTAGGGGCCCGTAGGCCGGATCGACGAAAGATTGGGTGGCCACCGCGCCGACCCCGGACTGGGCCCAGGGCACGATGGGACCCACCGAAAACCAGTGTGATTGCACCGCCACGCCCAATTGGCCGGTGAGACTATCGCGGGCGACAATAGAATAAGTGGCCACCGGGCGGCGGGGCATTTCGGCGCACAGCGGCAGGGCGGCGGCCAAGGTCAGAGTTAAGGCGTAGAGATAGTATCGCATGGGCGCTTTCAGCGGTTGGCTTGCTCGCCGCCGTGTCTTTTCAGGTTTGCTCAAGCTGCTTCCATTTGCTGGTTGTAGGAGCCGGTGCGGGCGGCGCTATTGCATTGGGCGCGCAAGTAAAAAGCCTGCTGGGCCCGTTTTGTATTCGCCGCTTCGCCAGCCCAAGCTTTGAGAACGGGCTGCTGCAGGGCGCGGCCGTAGGAAAAACTCAATTCCCAGGGATTGCCCCCGATGGTGTTCATCGCGTTGAGGTGGGCGGTGGCTTCCTGGGGGCCCTGGCCGCCCGACAAAAAGGCGATTCCAGGTACGGCGGCGGGAATGGTGCGACGGAAGACATCGAGGGTAGCCTGGGCCACTTCTTCTACCCCGGCGCGGTGTGGGCATTCCTTGCCAGAGAGGACCATGCTCGGTTTCAGGACAATGCCTTCTAAGCGGACGCGGTGGTGGTGTAGGGCGTTGAAGACGGCGGCGAGGGCGGCTTCGGTGATTTGCGCACAGCGTTCAATCGTGTGGTCGCCGTCCATAAGGACTTCCGGTTCGACGATGGGCACCAGGCCGCCCTCCTGGCACAGAGCGGCGTAGCGGGCTAGGCCATGGGCTTGGGCGTCTATACAGGCGCTGGTCGGCAATCCGGGGCCCACGGCGATAACGGCGCGCCATTTGCCGAATTGAGCCCCCAGGTCGCGGTAGTGGCCGACGCGCTGGCGCAAATCGTCGAGACCAATGGTGATCTGTTCGCCGGGAAAGCCGGCCAGGGGCACGGTGCCGGTATCGACTTTGGCCCCGGGGATAATGCCGCGGTCGAGCAGTAATTGCGGAAAGGGGGTGCCGTCGTCGCTGGTTTGGCGCAGGGTCTCGTCGAAAAGGATGACGCCGCTGATGAACTGTTCAATATTTGGCGTGGTGAAGAGCAATTGGCGATAGGCGCGGCGATTGGTCTCGGTGCTTTCGACGCCGATGGAGTCGAAACGGTTGACGATGGTGGAATCGCCTTCGTCGGCGGCGAGAATGCCCTTGCCCGGAGCGACCATGGCGGCGGCGACAGATTCGAGGGACGAGGACATGGCGGACGTTCCTTCCTTTGACAGTGGATAGCTATTTGCGTTTAATGGGACTCGTTAAACTAACCTGTGTTCCACTATACAACAAGACTGTGAGCGGGGACCGAGACCATGATAAAACTGAGCACAATGGCGCGCGAGACGCCCACCGCCAGCATCGAAGAAGTCATCGAACAGGCCCGCCGCATGGACTTGGACGGCGTCGATTTGCATCTGTCGGGCATGGACCGCAGCATTGAATATATGCAACGCGTCAAAGTCGCCTGCCTCAAGCACGGACTCAATATCGGTTACGCCGGGGCCGGCAGTTTTGTCGGTCCGCCCGAGGACCGGGCCCAGCGTATGCAACAGGGCCGTGCCGATGTCGATGCGGCGGCTTTCCTGGGGGCCCAGGTGGTGCGCGCTTTTGCACGCCACAAATGGCCCGATACTGTGGAAGAGCAAGAGGTTTTCTGGGGGCCGATGATCGAGGATTTCCAGGAGATCTGCGACTACGCCGCCCAGCGCGGCGTAATGATGGCGGTGCAGAACCACGATAACGGCAGTTTCGCCATGACTGCCGCCCAAGTGCTGCGCATCCTGGGCGAGACCGACCGCGCCAATTTCAGTTTCCTCATGGATACTGGGCAGTGGCTGGGGGCCATTGGCTCGCACCCGCGCGGTGAATTCGACGCCAATGTCGATTTGTATAAAGACTATCTGGAGCCAACCGCCCCTCATACTACGTATGTGCGGGCCAAGATCTATAAGATAGAAAGTGGCGTCGAGGAATTTATCGATTACCAACGTGTTCTGCAGATATTGCGTGGCGTAGATTTCAACGGCACCATCGGCCTGGTCTTTGAATTGGGCGAGTTCAACACTTGCAGCCAGGAGGAATGCGTGGCCCTGGCGGTGCGGCATTTGCGGCAGGTGATCGGCGCCCGGTCTTGAGCTTTGCAATGAGGCCGTTATTGCTTCTCTTGGCGCTCGGGCTGGCGATCAGCGGCCCAGTCGGCGCCGACTCTTATTGGCCGCAGTGGCGCGGCCCCCTGGGCACCGGCGTGGCTCCCCAGGCCGATCCGCCCGTGTCGTGGAGCGAGAGCGAGAATATCCGCTGGAAGGTCGCTCTACCGGGCAAGGGGCATTCGAGCCCAGTGGTATGGGGGCAGCGCGTTTTTGCCACCACGGCGGTGCCCTATGGCGAGGCTGCTCCGCCCCGCTACAGCGGCGTCCCCGGCGGGCACGACGAAATCCCAATAGAGCAAGCGCACCAATTCGCCGTATTGGCCCTCGACCGGAGTAGTGGAAAAACCCTTTGGCAGCGGAATCTGCACCAGGCCCTGCCGCACGAAGGGGGGCATTATACGGCCAGTCTGGCTTCCCACTCACCGGTTACCGACGGCGAGCACCTGTTTGTTTTTTTCGGCTCCTACGGATTGTATTGTCTCAATCTGGACGGGGAGGTGCTGTGGGAAAAGGATTTCGGCCCCATGCATACGCTGCACGGCCACGGCGAGGGCAGTTCGCCGGCTTTGCACGGGGATGTAGTTGTCGTCAATTGGGACCACGAGGGCGATTCCTTTGTCGTGGCCCTCGACAAGGCCAGCGGCGCCCAGCGCTGGAAAGTTGCCCGCCAACAGGGCTCGTCCTGGACGACGCCGTTGATTGTCGGCCACGGCGATGAAACCCAGGTCATTGTTAGTGGCTCGAAATATGTCCGTGGGTATCAGCTGGCCACCGGTCAGTTATTGTGGGAATGCGGCGGTCTGTCCAGGGAGAATGTCGTCGCCTCGCCCGTGGCCGTCGATGGGGTGGTCTATGTCGGCAGCAGCTACGATGAACAGGCGGTATTGGCCATTCGTTACGCTGGGGCCCGCGGCAACATCACGGGATCGGAGCGGGTCCTGTGGCGGCGCAACCGCGGCGCCCCTTATGTGCCGTCGCCGTTGTTGTACGGCAATGCGCTGTATTTCATCCGCCACTTTCAAGGGGTGCTAACCCGGGTTGAGGCCGCCAGTGGAGCCGATCTGCCCGGGGCCTTGCGGCTGGATGGTTTGCGCCACATTTTCGCCTCGCCAGTGGGGGCGGCCAACCGCGTCTATATCACCGACCGCGACGGCTCGACGCTGGTTTTGAGTCACGACGCGAGGCCCCAGATGCTGGCCTTTAACCGCCTCAACGACAGTTTTAGCGCCTCGGCCGCCCTGGCCGGCGGCGACTTATTTCTGCGCGGAGAACAAAACCTCTACTGCATCGCCAACCAATCAACTACAAGGAAAGAACCATGAAAATTGGCCTCTACGCCTCGATGTTTGGCAAGGATGACCCGCCCACCTTGAAGACGGTGGAGAGTTTTATCGAATGGGCCTATGCCCTGCGCTTGGATGTGATCGATTTTCGCTCGGATAAAGGATTTGATTCACACGGCGGCGATTACGTCAAGCAAATCAAATTGCAATGCTTCAAGCGCGGCCTGTCCATTGGCTACGTGGCCTCGTCGGGGCATTTCGTCGGTACGGACGAAGAGCTGCAGGCCAAGCTGGAGCAGGCCCGCAAAGATACCGACTTGGCGGTGGCTTTGGGCACGCCTATGATCCGGCTTTTTTGTGGCCAGCCTCTAGAAGATGCGGAGCAGCGGCGGCGCGAGATCGATTGTTTCCAACGGGCCAGCGATTACGCCGCCTCTAAGGGCATTGCTGTGGGCTTGCAGAATCACCCTTCCACTGGTGACGATATCGTCCGCATTATGGAGGAAACCGACCGCGACAATTTTACCTTTCTGCTCGATACCGGCCAGTGGCTGGGCTCGCCGGGGCGCAATAAAGGTGTGCCGGAGCCCGGCGGCCATGATATCTACAAATATATGGAGCAGACGGCCAAATACGCCGCCCACGTGCGGGCTAAATTCTACAAGATCGACAGCGGCCAGGAGGAATGGCTCGACTATCCGCGCATTATAGATATTCTGCGCAACGCCGGTTTTAACGGCACCTTGGGCATTGTCTTTGAGGGGCAGGGTGTCAACGACTGCGACGACAAGACGGTTATCAAATTGGCCGCCGAGCAGTTGCGCGGATTGGTGGGGCGGGATTAGGGCTGTTGCTGGAGGGGGCTAGACGGCGGTTAGGGGCTGGACTTCCTCTTGCAGTGCTCGGACGCAAAAGCAGGGACAGCCAAGTCGATTGGCCGCCCCTACTTTTGTTTATTGGTCGTTGCTGCTATTGCAATAATTCACCGGGGATACGCGAGCCCTCGTAGTGTGCCTCCGGGTCGCGCTTGGCGATAAGGGCCGGCACTTCGTCGGTCCAGTATTCGGGCACCGTCTGCGGGCGGCTGTGCCAGGCCAGGACCAGGGTGCGGCGCTGGTCGGTCTGGTTGCGGTGCGCCGAGTGCAGCACCCGGGCGTCGGCCAGGACTAGGTCGCCGGCCTTGACGCAGACGTCGACTTGGTCGGGATGGTCACTGAACATGACGGGGTGATCCTCTTCTATGAAGCGGGCCCCTTGTTCGTGGGCCGGCACCATCTTATCGTGCAGGGGGATGCGCTTGTGGTGGGTGCCGGGGATGGCTTTGAGGCAGCCGTTTTCCGGGCTCGTATCGCTCAAGTAGTACGATACGAAAATGATCTGCGGCCAGGGTGTGCAGCTCAAGGGGTCGTTCCACTGCATCCAGTCCTGGTGCCAGTACAGAGCCGGTTCGCCCGGGTCCTTGGTCAGCAGGATAATGCCGCCGCCACTGGCGAAATCGCCTAGGCCCATCTCTTCGAGAGCGCGGCGGGTGGGCGGCCATTCCAGTAGCTTCTGGATGGTCGGGTTGTCCTCGCCCCGGGCGGTGACGTGCTGGCCCTGGTATTTGAAGTCGATGGGCATGACCCAATCTTCCATCATGCGCTCGGTTTCGTCGCGCAATTCTTGGAGAAAATCAGTACTGAGGATATTGTCGACGACGCAGAAGCCGTCTTGCAGCAGTTGTTGGCGCTTGGCCTGGGCCTGTTTTGGAGTCATGTGGATCCTCGTTTAAATGCGATTGAGTCAGTGCTTTGGCTTTTCAATTTTCATAAGGCTGGGTCCGACCTCCGGTCAGGGCTCGGTCAAAGCTGGGGCGCAGCAATTGGGTCAGAACTGGGGGCAATTCGTCCCGCTGCGCTTTAAGGGCCCACAGCGGCGGCACGGCGTGGGGCGGCTGCACATGGCCGCTACGATCGTCGGCTTTTTTGTAGGCGTAGAGCCCACACCAACGGGTCTCGCGGTCGGGCCCTTTGGGATCGACGCCGTGGGCTCCGTGCGACAGGCAGCAGACCAGGGAGCCGGGCGGCAGCGCTAAGTGCTCAATAACCAACGGTGCGCCGCTGATGGGATGGCAGCGCCCTTTGAGCCATCCGGCCTCCATTTTCGCATCGGTTTGGCCCCTGCAATTATGCGGGTCGCGAAAGAGGTGGCTGCCGCGGATAAGTTTGAGGCCGCCGTCCTGGTCGGCGCTAAAACCCTGGGGATAGAACAGGGTGAGGTTGGTATTGGGTTGGGCTTGGTACTCGGTTAAATCGTCGGTGGCGCCCTGGTCGCAGCCAGCGCCAATCTTGTGGCTGTGCCAGCCGCCGCCCGGGTAGCCAGGGGGGCGTGTCAAGAGTTGGTTGTGGTCGAAATAGACGGCCTCGGTGCCCAGGCACAGCCGCTGCAAATGCAACATGTGCGGATGCGTCAGCACGTCCATTAAGAAGGGGACGTGACCGGCGGGAAAATATTCACTGAAGACGCTGTGGCGCCTCAGGGTCAGGACGCCGGCGTCGTCGGTGGCTTGGGGCACTTTCTGGCTGCCGCCCAGGGCGCCGTCAATTTCGTCGGCACGCAGCCGGCTTTGAGGGGGGCGCCGGCCCAGGGTGGGCCAATCTATCTGGCCCCAGTCGGCCTGTAGCAGGGCGTCGTTGCGTTGCTGCCCGTATTGTAGAGCTGCTGTGCAGGTTTGCACCGCCTCTGCTGTCATGACGCCTTTGAGGACGGCATAGCCGTCGTGCAGAAACTGATCGCGGTCGAATTGCGCCGTCAATTTGTCCAGATCGAAAATAGCTCGGCGCTGGGTTTCGAGTTGTTCCCAGTCCGCCGGTTCCCACTGCAACGGGGTCCGTTGGCGGTCGAGGAATGCGGGACGGCTGGCCTGCACCAGGGCGGCGCTGGGCTGGTGTAGAAAAGCGGTCCACAGCGGCTCTGTCAATTCGCTTTCGAGCAAGGGGTTGGGCGGCATAGGGCTCACGGTGCGGATGCTGCTTCCCCATCGGCAAAGAGCGAGGGGAAAAAGCGGTGTGGATCACCCGGCTCGGCAAAGAGGATTTGCTGTCGTTGTGTCAGGCCGGTGGGGGCTTGGACGCGCCGATTGGTCCAGACCATGTGCGACACGCAGTACTTATAGAGCAACGTACGCCGCTGGTGGGGGCCGTGCCAGCGGGCAGTGGCGTGGGTCAGAGCTTCGGAGAACAGTATAACCGAGCCGGCGGGGGCCTGGGGGGTGATTACGCAGGAAGCATTTTCGGGATTGGTGGCAATGGAGTGGGGCAGTTTGAAATTGCTTTTGTGGCTTCCGGGGATACAGCAAAAACCGCCGCTCTCCTGGCCGGTGTCGGTCAGGTTCCAGGCCACCACGACAAAGCCGTTGAGGATTTGGTTGTCGCGCTGGGGGTAGTACTGACCTGGCTGGGCCCCCGACGTGGGCGCGGTGGGGCCGTAATCGCAGTGCAGTCCGCCGGGCCCCATGCCCGCCTCCATGCACATGCCGTAGAGTCGGTCAAGGCGGAAACAGTCGCCCAGACGAAAGCGCAAGGCGGCCATGACGGGGTCTTGGTCGAGCAGATCGATAAAGGGCTGGCCCCAGTCGAGGAAGCCCGAGCCGGCGGGGGCGGCGCCAAAGCGGGGGGGCTTTGCGGGGGGCAGGTGGTTGTCGAGCAACTGATTGAGGGCGGCTACCTGGTCGGTATCCAGGACCTCCTCCAGTACTAGATAGCCCTGGACATCGAATAGGTATTGCTGCGTTTCCAGGTCAGTCATATTCAGCTGGCCGCCGGTTCGGTCTGGTGCTGGCGAAAGCCGGCGACGACGATATTATTATTGCGCGGCTGGATATTTTCGGGGTCGATGCGGTGGGGGTCGTCCTCGGCCCGGCCCACTGGCTGCAGGGCGGTATTGTGGTAGCCAAAGCGGACGGACTTGCGCCACTCGTTGGTGCGGTTGACATCGGACCAATGGATGGCCTGGTAACTAAAGAAGATGACGTCGCCTCGGTTGGCCGGGACCGAGACCGAATCGAGCTGGTCGGGGTGGTATTGGTCGAGAGGCAGGTGCGGGGCGGTATCGGGGCCCAGGATATGTTCGAGGGGACCCAGCAGATGGCTGCCGGGGACGACCCGCAGCGCGCCGCTCTCAAAGGGGGTATCGTCGAGGTGCAGGAGGCAATCGACGAAATCGGGGCCGTCGTGGGGATAAAAAGGGTAGTCCTGGTGCATGGGGAAAGGCGTGCCTTTTTCCGGCGGTTTGGCGTGTAGTACGGTATGGTGCCATTGTACGTCGGGCCCGACTAATTGCTCGACGCAACCGATTAACCCGGGGTGGAAGACCACCCGCCCCCAGGCCGGCGAATAGTGATGCGGATTGTGGAGGAATACCGCCTTGGTATTGAGGCGCTCGTCTTCGGGCAGATAGCGATCGCGCCAGGGGCCGTGCCAGCCGATGGTCTCCTGGCCCCACTCTTCGATAATACGCACCATTTCGGCGGCCAGTTCACCGCTTTCGGCCTGGTTGAACAGGCCTTCTACTTTGACGAAACCGTCGCGCTGATAGGCGTCTATTTGCTGCGGCGTGAGCATGCGATCCTCCATACGGGGTTGGGGCAAAAAAGGGGTATTGCCGGTGCCAGGGGCTGTCGCGCCTGCAAAGTAGCAAATCCCTTTTGCCCTTGTCAACGGATAATCTTGACGAGGCCGGAGCCGGGCTGTACCTTCCGAGCCCGATTGCCGTCCTCCTGCCGAGGACGGGCGTGCAAAGAAAGGAACCGAGTATGCTAAAGAGGATCTTCCTAGGACTGGTTGTGGCTTGGGGGCTGGGCGCCTGTGGTGGGGGCGGTGAGACGCCGCCCCAGGAAAGTGCCCTGAAGGTGGGCTATGTGGTCAATTATATGTCCCACGAATGGTATCAGAATATTTGTCAGGCGGCCCGCGATCGGGCCGCCGAGGTGGGCGTTGAGCTGGTCATTGCCGATGCCAACCAGAATGTCGGCGACCAGATTTCCAAAGCCGAGAATTTCATGGTCCAAGGGGTCGACGTGCTGGTCTTGACGCCGGTCGACGCCAAGGCCCTGGGACCTATCGTGCAACAGGCCAAAGAGGCCGGAATCCAGGTAATTACCGAAGCCAATCCGGTGCCCGGCAGTGCCACTTATGTCGGCATCGATAACGAAGCGGCCGGCTATAAAGCAGGCGAGTGGTTCGCCCAGCAGATAAAAACCAGGGGACTGGAGGCCCGGATCCTGGTGATTGGCCTACCCAATTTTGAGGATTGCCGCCAGCGGGTCGACGGTTTCAAAGCCGCCTTGGAGGCCTCGGGGGTCGATTACCAGATTGTCCAGGAGGTCGACGGCCAGGGGCTCAAGGAGAAGGCCTTCAAAGTAGCCCAGGACGCCCTTACCGCACATCCGGACATCAATGTCATTTACGGTATCAACGACGATTCGACCACCGGCGGTATGGCCGCCTATAAGGCGGCGGGTCTGGACGAGAGCCAGTTGACCGCCATTGGTTTTGGCTTTGAAGGGGCAGTGGGGCGCTCGGCGCTGCTGGGGGCTACCCCGTACAAGGCGGCCCTGGCGATGTTTCCCAATTTCGTCGGCGTTTCCCTAGTCGACGCGGCGGTGGCCCTGGCCCAGGGCAAGACCCTGCCGGCCCACTATGAGACCCCTACTATTGTCGTCACGGAAGATAATTTCCCCACCTATTATACCAAGGAGGGCGACGACTACGCGATGAATTTTGCCGCCATCCGGAAGCTTATGCCGTGAAAGGGCTGCTGCACCGACTGCTCCACGCCGAACAGGCCGGGCTACTAATCGCCTTTATCCTGCTGTGCATAATAATGACCATCCTGAGTCCGGTATTCCTCAGCGCGGTCAATATTAAGAATGTGCTGCGCGACGCGGCCTTGGTTGGTATTGCCGGCATTGGCCTGGTGATGATTATTTTACAGGGCGAAATAGATTTGAGCGTCGGCTCGAGCCAGGCGGTGGTGGGGATTGCAGCAGTGAGCCTGCTCAATTACAGCGACAGCATCCTTGTCAGTCTGGGGGGCGCGTTGATATTGGGCGCCGTTATCGGTCTGGTCAATGGCTTATTGGTCACCCGGGCACGGATCAATTCGCTTATTGCCACCTTGGGCATGATGGCCATTTTGCGCGGCGTTGCCATGGTCAGTACGCAGGCCGTTTCCATCCAGGCCCAGGTCGACGGCTTTATCGAAGCCGGCACCGGCCACTGGGGCCCCGTGCCCATTCCGGTGCTGATTATGCTGGTATTATTCGCCGCTTTCTATTATCTCCTGCACCATACGCCTTTGGGGCGCTATATCTACGCCATTGGTGGCAATACCGAGGCGGCGCGGCTGGCGGGGTTGGCGGTAGACCGCACCAAGATCGCGGTATTCGCCATGGGCGGGTTACTGGCGGGGCTGAGCGCTTTTATCTTGGCCTCGCGGCTCAATTCGGGGCAGCCCAACGCCGGCCTGGGTTTTGAATTACAGGTCATCGCCGCTGTCGTTTTAGGTGGTATTTCCCTCACGGGTGGCGTCGGCACTTTAATCGGCGCCTTTATCGGCATCTTGATTCTAACCGTACTCAACAACGGTTTGGTTTTGCTCAACGTCTCCTCTTTTTACCACGATATTGCCCGCGGCCTGGTCATTATCCTGGCGGTCTACCTAGACAGTCGCCGCAAACAAAGCCTGGTCCGACGCCTGTTACAGGGGTGAGATGCTGCTGCAACTGCGCGCCATCGAAAAACGTTTTCCCGGGGTCCACGCCCTGGCCGGGGTCGACTTCGATTTGGCGGCGGGCGAGGTCCATGCGCTGGTCGGCGAAAACGGGGCCGGCAAATCGACCTTAATCAAGATCCTGGCCGGGGTCCATCTGCCCACGGCCGGAGACTATCTACTAGACCAAGTGCCCGCCGCTATTGCCACGCCGCACGACGCAGTTGCGGCCGGGATCAGCGTGGTACATCAGGAATTGAACTTGGTGCCGTCGCTGTCGGTGGCGGAGAATATCTTTTTCGGGCGCCTACCGTCCCGCAAGGGGCGGGTCTTGTGGGGGCGGCTGTACCGGGAAACGGACGAAATCTTGCGGCAACTGGGCCTGAAGCTGGATCCGCGCACCAAAGTTCAGCATCTCAGCATTGCCGCCCAGCAGTTGGTGGAGATTGGCCGCGCCCTGTCCTGCCGGGCCCGCGTGTTAATTCTCGACGAGCCCACATCAGCTCTCAGTCCGACCGAGATCGAAGCCTTATTCACCCTATTGCGGCGACTGCGGGACCAGGGAGTGGGCATTATCTATATCTCCCACAAATTGGACGAAGTCCTGGGGTTGGCCGATCGGGCGACGGTTTTGCGCGACGGCCAATGGGTCGGTACAGCCCCCACCGGCGAATTGGACGAAGGGCGTCTGATCCGTTTGATGGTGGGGCGCCAACTCGACCAGGTCTTTCCCAGGAGCCGGGGGGCGGCCGGGTCCGTCCTGTTGCAAGTGGAGGGGCTGGCCACCGACCTGGTGCAGGCTATTTCCTTTGCCGTGCGCCGCGGCGAAATAGTCGGTTTTTCGGGGTTGATGGGGGCCGGCCGGACCGAATTGGCGCGCGCTGTCTTTGGCGTCGACCGGCGCCGAGGCGGGCGCGTTTTGCTGGAGGGCCAGCCGGTACCGGCCAATGCACCGCCGCAGTCGCGGCGCTTGGGCTTGGGGCTGGTTTCAGAGGATAGACGCGCCGAGGGCTTGTTCGCCCAGTTGAGTGTCGCCGAGAATATGAGCATTTCTTCGCTGCCCCAGTTTTGTCGCGGTTGGCATATCCGGGGGCAGCAAGTGCGGCGCAAAGTGGAAGAGTTGGTGAGCCAGCTCGCAGTGAGAACGCCCTCCGTCGGTCAGATCATCGCCAAATTGAGCGGCGGCAATCAGCAGAAAGTGCTGATCGCTCGTTGGTTGATGAAGGACAATCTGAAGGTGCTTATCGTCGACGAGCCGACCCGCGGCGTTGATGTGGGAGCCAAAGTGGAGATCTACAGCTTGCTCGATCAGTTGGCCGGCCGCGGTTTGGGGGTGGTGGTGATCTCGTCGGAATTGCCCGAGTTGCTGGGGTTGTGCGACCGCATTTATGTGATGAAGGGGGGGCGTATCACGGGGGAATTTAAACGCGGCGAGGCGACTAAGGAAGGGTTGTTGGCGCGGGCGATCTGATGGTGGGTAAGCTGGCGGGGGACGGGTTCGGGGGCATCGGCCTCTGGCGGTATGTGATGCCCGCTTGCGGCCTTCCCTACACCACCCGGCTGCGCCGCCTGCCCGGCCTCCAGCTTCCCCTCCCCGCTCCCCCACATACCGCCGCCGGCCGATGCCCCCGAACCCTGCGGGCCGGCTGGGAATTGAATAGGAGAGGTAGGTGGTATTTGACCGTCGCGACTAATTCGGCAAAAGATGGGAAAATAGAATGAGTCAACCGCGACCCGAACACCCCCGGCCGCAATTTCAGCGGTCTAACTGGATCAACCTCAACGGCACCTGGGATTTCGCCTTTGATTGGGGCGACTCGGGCGCTGAGGCCGGTTGGAGCGAAGATCCCTCCGGTTTCGATAGGCAGATCGAAGTGCCGTTTTGCCCCGAGAGCCGGCTGTCGGGTATCGGCTATACTGATTTTATCCCGGCGGTCTGGTACAGCCGCAATTTCTCCGTGCCTGACGAATGGACCGGGCAGCGAGTGGTGCTGCATTTTGGCGCCGTGGATTACCATTGTCGGGTCTGGGTCAACGGACAATTAGCCGGCGACCACTTAGGAGGCAGTTCGTCTTTTTCCTTTGATATAACAGATTTAGTACAAGAGGGCTGTAATCAGTTAGTCGTCAACGCCCGTGACGACAGCCGCTCGGGCGAGCAGCCCCGGGGCAAGCAGTCTGGGGCGCTGCGCTCGCAGGGGTGCCACTATACCCGCACCACCGGCATTTGGCAGACCGTATGGATGGAGGCGGTGCCCGAATGCGGTTTGGAGCGGGTCCGTATTGTGCCCGACCTGGATGGCGGACGTTTTGTGTTGACGCCCGAATTCGGCCGGGTGCGGCGCGGCCTGAAATTTCGCGCTGTATTGTCCGACGGCGATGGAGAATTGGCTCGGGTAGAAGGACCGGCGGCCAGCGGTGCGGCGCTGAGTATCGACGTGCCCCAACCTCGTCCCTGGAGCCCAGATGATCCCCATCTCTACCAATTCCACTTCGAAGTGCTCGACGACGATATCGTCATCGACCGGGTCGATTCGTACGCCGGTTTGCGCAAATTTCATATTGAGGGCCACCGCTTCTTCCTCAACAACAAGCCCATTTTTCTGCGCTTTGTCCTCGATCAGGGTTTTTATCCAGGAGCCGTGTGGACAGCGCCCAGCGACGCCGATTTGCGGCGCGATATCGAATTGTCGCAGGCGGCCGGTTTCAACGGCGCCCGTCTGCACCAGAAAGTCTTTGAGGAGCGCTTCCACTACTGGGCCGACCGCTTGGGGTATCTGACCTGGGGCGAGTTCTGCGATTGGGGCATCGATTTTGGCAGCCCGCAGGCTTTATTGAACCAGCAGCGAGAATGGCGCGAAATTGTCGGGCGCGATCTCAATCATCCTTCTATTTTGGCCTGGACGCCCTTTAACGAGACCATCGGCCCGGCCCGGCAATATCCGGCTGCGCATAGGCAGAATCTGCTCGAGGTATACGATTTGACCCGGGCCTTGGACCCGACCCGGCCGGTGCACGATGCCAGCGGTTACGTGCACCGGCGCACCGATATTTTCACCGTCCACGATTACGAGCAGGATGTCGAGGCGTTCACCCAGCGCTACGCCCCGGTAGACCCGGCCCACCCGGAGGCGGCGCGGGTATGCTTCGAAGAGCACTCCGCTCCCTACCAGGGCCAGCCCTATGTGGTCGATGAATACGGCGGCACCTGGTGGGTGGAAGCTTCAGGGGAGGGCGGCCAGGATCGCGGCGCCGGCTGGGGCTATGGCAAGCGGCCCACCGATATCGAGGAAGTCTATCGACGCATCGAGGGCCTGACCGCGGCTTTGACAGGGCATCCGCATATCGCCGGATTTACCTATACCCAGCTAACCGATATCGAGCAGGAGCAGAACGGCATTTATACCTACGACCGCCAGCCGAAATTTGCTATGGAGCGAATCAGTCGGGCCTTTGCGGGGCCGGCGGCCATTGAAAGGGAGTGACGGGATGGCCACAGAGGGGTTGAGCAAAGCGCAACAAGCGCAATACGGCGAAGTGGGGTTTACCGTGGTGCCCGGTCTGTTCGGGCGGGCGGAATGCGCCGATTTTGTCGCCCATATGATGGATTTGCACGCCGGCCGCAAACAGCTCGACGGCTTTGCCCGGCGAGAGGCGGACGAATGGGGGCGCACCCACAACCAGCACAATTACGATGTCCGCGCCGAGGCTTTGCTCATTGAACCGCGCCTGCAAGCGCCCCTGCGCGACTGTCTGGGGGATGAGCCCGATGGTATCCAGACGATGTATTTTTACAAGGGCTCGGAACAGCGGCGGCACCAGGATCAATTTTACCTACCCGGCTGCATGTCGGCCTGGATCGCCCTGGACGATGCCGACCAGGACAACGGCGCCCTGCGGGTGCAGCCTGGTTCCCATAAGGGGCATCTGCTGACCAAGACCGAGCTGGAGACCATGGACGGGACTGATTACAACGACGCCGTCGACCGCCTTTTTGCCGACAACGGGCTGCCCGAGGAAATCGTCGAAGTGAAATTGGGCGATGTGGTCTTTTTCAACGGCGTCCTGATCCACCGCGGCGGTCCCATCGCCGCACCTGATTCCTTCCGTCATGCTATGGCCAATCACTATATCGGCCACTCTTTTACAGATTGGCCCCATACCGGCTGGTGGCGCATCGGCTTCGATGGGTCGCGCCGTCACTAAAACAATCGCAGAAAGAAAAACCATGTCTACTGACCGAATTTTGCTCGACGACGAGGCTATGCGCCGTTTTATTATCGATGGCTATATGGTGCTCAAGCCCGATTTTCCCGATGGCTTTCACCAGCGCGTTTACGACAAGATCGAAACGGTTATAGAACAAGGGGGCAACCCCGGCAATAATCTGTTGCCCCGGGTGCCCGAATTGCAGCAGGTATTCGACCACCCCGAGGTAGATGGAGCCCTAGCCAGCATTCTGGGCCCCGATTACTATTTGCATCTGCATCGCCACGTGCACAATAGTCCGCCGGGCCACAAAGCGCAGAATATGCACAAGGACAGTCTGGGCAATAGCCGGTTCGCCGTCGATCAAAAACGGCGCCATCACCACACCCGCTGGACCATGGTCTTTTACTACCCCCAGGATACCTCCGAGGAATTGGGGCCCACCGCGGTGGTACCGCGGTCGCAATATCTCAACGAGAGCTGGCCCGAAGGCGGCCAGCAAATACCCTTGTGCGGCGAAGCCGGGACGATTGTTATTGTCCACTACGATCTACTGCACGGGGCTACGCCCAACCGCGGCGACCGCACCCGCCACATGGTCAAATTTCTCTTCACCCGTATGTCCGAGCCGGAGAAGGCCTCGTGGGATCATGGGGATCCGCATTGGCAGCCCGCCGGCGATGCCCAGGACGGTATCTGGCGACATTTGTGGGATTGGCACCGCGGCGTCGGGGACAACCAGTCGCCCGATGCCGATGTTGGCCTCGAGGAATTGGCCCGGCAGTTGCGCCATGAAAGCGAGGTGGTCGCTTTGAACGCGGCCTACCAATTGGGCCTGCGGGGCACTGAGGCCGTGCCCTTGCTGCTGGAAGCTTTGCAGGAAGAGGAGGAGATTGTTGCCCGTCATGCCGGTTATGCTTTTAGCCGCATTGGACCGGCGGCGGTGGCGCCTTTGGTGGCGGCGGCGCGCCAGGGGTCGGAGCAGAATCGGGCGCGGGCGTTGGATGCCCTGGGCGATATGGGGCCGGCCGCGGCAGAGGCGGTGGCCGGATTGCTGGCATGCTTGCAGGACGAATCGGCCGAAGTGCGCAGCCGGGCGGCCGAAAGCCTGGGCACAGTCGGGCAGGGACGCGGCGATCTGGGCGGCCCCCTGGGGGCCCTGGTACGGGGCGACCAGAGCGATTTGGTGCGGCGCAACGCCGCCTTATCGTTGGCCCGTTTGGGACCCACTGTGCCCGATGCGGTCGAGGCCCTGGTGGACGGTATGGCCGATGAGAGCCATTATGTGCGTGGTTTTTCTGTCCACGCCCTCGACCGCATTGGCACGCCGCAGGCGCGTACGGCGGTGCTGCAGCGCTTGCAGACTATGCGCTGGGATTGAGCTGGGCTGCTAGACGCCGGTGGCCAATAAGCCGCCTTCAACAGGCAGCGAGACGCCGGTGATATTGGCGGCAGCTGGCGAGCACAAAAAGGCGACGGCGCGGCCAATATCCTCGGGGGTGCCGCGGCGTTGCAGGGGGATATTGCTTTTGAGGTTGCCGGGGGCGCTGCCCACCCTCGGAGCCTGGCTGCCAAAGACGTGGCCCACCTGCATATGGCCCGGCATGACCGCGTTGCAGCGAATATTGTGGGGGCCCAAGTCCACGGCCATACTCTCGGTGAGGCGCAGGACTCCGGCTTTGGCCACGCCGTAGGCTGTATCGCTGGGCCAAGCGCGCTGGGCGTGGACCGAAGAGGTGCTGACAATGCTGCCGCCCTCTCCTTGTGCGACCATGATGCGGGCGGCCTGCTGGCTGCACAGGAAAAAACCTTTCAGGCAAACGTCGAGGGTGAGGTCCCAATTTTCTTCGGTTAATTCCAGAAAAGTAGCCCCACCCCCGGCAAAGGGATTATTGACCAGGATATCGATGCGGCCAAAGCGGGCGGTGAAAGCGGCGAACATAGCCTCGACCTGGGCGCTGTCGGCGATGCTGGCCTGGAAAAAATCGGCGTCGCAATTGTGGCCCCGGATCAATTCCAGGGTTTGCTCGGCGTCGGCGTCGCGCTCTATATCGTTGATACCGACATCGCAGCCGGCTTCGGCCAAGGCCAGGGCAATGCCGCGGCCGATGTTGCGGCGACCGCCGGTGACGAGGGCTTTTTTCCCTTCTAATGACATGATATTCCCTTTGGGATAATGTGTGATGGATTTTTCAATATACGCCAAAAATAACCCCAAGCGATAGAGAAAGAAGGCATAGTATGAGCGCGAAATACACCGCCGCGATCGTCGGCTGCGGCGATATCGGCCATGCCCATATGGCTGGGTATAATCTGGTCGACGAAGTCGATGTGGTGGCTGTGGTCGATCCCAACGAGCAGGCTCGCAACCAGTACGCCGCCGAATACGGCATTGGCCAGAGCTATGCTACGGTCGAGGAAATGCTGCAGACACCGCCCGATATTGTCAGTGTCTGCACCTGGCACCCTCTGCATCCGGAGTGCACCATTGCCGCGGCCCGGGCCGGGGTCAAGGCGGTCATCTGTGAAAAACCCATGGCCATTGGTCTAGGCCTGGCCGATTCCATGGTCGAGGCCTGTGCGGAGAGCGGCACCAAATTGGTCATTAGCCATCAGCGTCGTTTTACCCTGGGCTGGGAAAAGGCGCGCGAATTAGTAGCCGCCGGGGCCATTGGCCAGGTGCTGCGGGTCGATAGCAAAATCGCCCAGGGGCTGGCCAATTGCGGCACCCACGCCATCGACGGTATCCGCTTTATCCTCGGTGATCCGCCGGCGGCCTGGGTGATGGGAGCCGTCGAGCGCGATACCGACCGCTACGAGCGCGATACCGCCATTGAGGACAGTTGCATGGGATTGATCCACATGCAGGATGGTTTGCAGGTGTTCATCCAGGCGGATATGGACCTGAATGGGGCCTCCCCCGGTATTTTTGCTCTGCGCGGGACTGAGGGGATGATCGATGTAGGCGAGACTTATACGCGCCTGTTCAATGGTGATACCGGCGGTTGGCAGGAATGCGATTTGGGCGTGTCCAAAGATCAGATCCACGTTATTGGCGGACAGGCCAATGGCCGCCAGACGCGCGAATTGCTGCGTTGGCTCGAGGGAGGGCCCGAGCACCGGGGCGCTGGCTCCCGGGCGCGCGATACGGTGGAGTTGATGATGGCGCTATACGAATCGGCCCGGCAGCATCGGATTGTCCATTTGCCGCTGCAGGAAAAAGACTATCCGCTGCAGTTGATGATCGACCAAGGGCGTCTGCCGGTGCAAAAGGAAGGGCGCTACGATATACGCGGCTTTTTAAAGCGCGACGATATCGACGAGGCGGCATACGAGCGTTTGCGGGCTCAGGGCATGGGGCACCACCCCATTATGAGGAAACTACACGAGGAACGATCGAAAGGCGGTTGAAATAACGGCGAATCCCCATTTAGGGCTATTCTAAAAAACTGCCATTAACCGAAATTTTACGGTTTTTGGCAGTTTTTTATTTATCCGCGTCAGTATTTTGTCCTTCCTTGCGTCTATAGTGCAGGCCGCTTATGGAAAAGACACTTACAGATCGACAATTGGTAGAGCGCGTCCGCACTGGCCATTCGGGAGCCTTCGATATTTTGCTGGAACGCCATCTGGATACAATGCGGGCGATTTCACGCTCATATTTACGGCATTCGGCCGATAGCGATGACGCGGTGCAGGCGGCGGCGGTCCAGGCCTTCCAACAACTAGAGCGGCTCGACGACCCCGGGCGTTTTCTGCCCTGGCTGCACGCCATTGTACGCAATTGTTGTCTGTCGAGCCTGCGCACTAGGCGTCACTTTTTGTCCTACGAGGAAGAGACGGAGGCTGGGGGCGGGCAGATCCAGGTGGACGAGTCTTATTGGTCCGGGTCGCCATTTCCCGATCCGGACCAAGAGCTGCTGGAGCGAGAAGAAGCCCGTTGGTTGCAGGGGGCCGTGGACCAATTGCCGGAGAAAAACCGCTCGGTCACCGCCCTGCACTACTACCAGGGCAAAACGTACGAGGAAATGGCCGCTGTGCTGGAAGTGCCTCTCAGCACAATCGAGGGCCGCCTGTACCGGGCCCGTAAACAATTGAAGGAGGTATTAGTGAATATGGCCAAAGCAGATATAGACCAGGTGGCTCTGGAAGAGGCGATCACCGACGCGACCAAGGGTCTGCAGGAGGATATCGACCAGATCAAAAGCCAGCTCAGAGTCATCAACTGGGAGGACAACCACTGGCTCAGCCAGGCCCGCAGTTCGGCGGGGCAGACCATAACCAAATTGCCCACCGACCAGGAGAACCCGGTGGTCTGGGGGCTGGCCGGGGCCTATCGCCTGGGGGCCAAGGTCAATAAGCGGCGCCTGTCTTTCATGTCCTACGACGATATCGACGAATATCTGGCGACCAACCAGGACGTCGATATCGCCCGTTTCGCCGCCCTGTTCGCCGACCCGGCGGCGGTGGGGGTGATCCGGCAACTGGTCAAGGGGCCGCGATCAGCAGCTGAGTTGACCAAAGGGACAGGCATTGAGCCGGATGCACTCGAAAGGGTCCTGGAAGGGCTGGTCGAAGCGCTGCTGGTGCGGCGTGGCGACGACGGCCGCATAGAGCCGGTAAAGGACACGGTGCCGTACTTTATGACCCTGATCAGTCTGAGCCAGCTCTACCGGGTGCAGATTGGCGAGCTGGACAAACCGTGATAGGTCCTGTCGGGTCGGCGCCCAATCGGGCAGCAGCGGCAAGCATCGGTAGAGTCCGTTTTTCTTTTTTCGTGGAGGTCAGAATGATATTCTCGACAAGCTTCAGAGATTTTCTCGTGCAACGCATCTTACTGCTGGCAGTCCCCCTGGTCTTGGGGGGCTGCGGTTCTGCGGGCGTCGAGAAAGGCGCGGCAGGACCCGTCGCTGTGGCTAGTCTATTCGGACAACTCGTCGCCGTCCAGGCCGAGCCCGGAGAGGGGTTCAATTATCCGTATTTCCTCTACGTTCCCGAGCAGGTGGCCCTCGACCGGTCGGTGCGGCTATTGGTCGAGCCCAATAATACGGGCTGGACCGACGACGATTTCCAGATTCACCTGGACCGGGCCCGCGACCAGGTGCAAGAGGGGCGCACAGGCCGCCGCCTGGCCGATGAACTGGGCAGTCCTCTACTGGTGCCGGCCTTTCCCCGGCCGCGCGACATTTGGCGAACCTATACCCACGCCCTGGACCGCGATGCCCTATTAATTGATAAGGGGGCCCTCGAACGTATCGACCTGCAATTGGCAGCCATGATTGAACATACCCGCGTATATTTAACTGGGCAAGGGCTGGCGGTGAAGGAACGGGTCTTTATGAACGGCTTTTCAGCCTCGGGCAATTTCGTCAACCGTTTCGCGGCCCTGCAGCCGCGGTTGGTTAGGGCCGTCGCGACGGGCGCAGTCAACGGTCTGCCCATTTTTCCGCGCGCCGAATTGGCCGGAGAGGAACTGCCCTATCCCATTGGCATCGCCGATATCGGACGACTCACCGGCAGCCCCTTTAATGAGACGGATTACGACCGCATCTCCCAGTATATCTACATGGGCTATCTAGACCGCAACGATACTTTTCCCTTTGACGATGCCTGGGACGACGGCGAGCGCGCCCTCATCGCCCGGCTGTTTGGTCGCCAGATGATGCCCAATCGCTGGGAGCGCAGCCAGGAGTTGCTCGCCGAGTGGGCACCCTCGGCCCAATTGGTGACCTACGATGGCACTGGGCACCGCATCAAGGGGGAGATGCTGGGCGATCTGGTCGCCTTTTTCAGGGCCAACGACGACGATGGGTATAATCCCATTGAACCCCACCGCTATCCGTTCGTCGAATTTGCGGAAATCACCCAAGCCCATATTTCCTCGCTCCACTGGCTCGGTGATGAAGCGATTCCGGAGTGGGCCCGTGCGGCCGATCAGCCTGGGGCCATTGCCATCCGCATCGAAGAGTGGATGGAAGGGCAGGATTATCAGCAACTCGATACGTTTTACGGGCGAGCTGGGCTACACTTCCTGCTCAGAGCAGCGGGGCAGGAGGATATTGCCATCGACCGGGGCAACTACAAAGGCAATCAAAGCGACGGCAACGGTTCGTACCAGGCGTTTATAGTTGTCTTGCAAGCCGTGCAGTTGGCGGCGATGGCTCCCGGGGTGTCCTATGAATTACTGGCGCAAAACAGCAGCGACGAATTCTTTTGGACTGTGCGTCCAGGAGTCGAGCTTGTAAAACCCTAGACTATATTGGAAATCTCATCTGGGCGTCGCGCTGCGATTTTCAAATTGAACTTAGGACGCGGCCTGGTCGATCAGGGCGCCAATGCCTTCCATATCGAAATTGGTGGCCAGTGGACGCATGACCTCGACAAAGGGGCCATAGGCGCTGGCCAGGCGGTCGAGGTACTGCCGCAATTCGACGATTTGGCCGCGTTGGGCCAGATCGCGTAGAGCGGTCAGATCAGCTAAGGGCGGGTAGATCAGTGGGCCAGTGGGCGTTTCAGCAACGGGGTCTATGGCTGTGGCTTGGTGGCCTAGATAGTGGGCGATTTTGGCCAGCAGTTGGTCGCTTTGCACCGGTTTGGGCAAAAAGTCGCTGCAGCCGGCGTCGAGGCTTTTTTGCTGGTCCTGGGGGAAAGCGCTAGCCGTGAGAGCGATAATGGGCACCTGCGCCAGGCCGGACATCTGGCGCAGGCGGCGGGCAGTCTCCCAGCCGTCCAGGACGGGCATGACCAAGTCGAGCAGGATTAGGTCGGGGTATGCAGCGGCGGTGCGGTCGAGGCAGGCCTGGCCGTCGGCCGCCTCTTCCAGCGTATAGCCAAGGGGACCGAGTAGGTCTCGCAAGACAGCGCGGTTGGTCTCCTCATCGTCGACAATGAGGATCTTCGCCGCTTTGGCCATCTGGTGCGGCGGGGTAGCGGTTGTCTGGCCTTCGGTCTGAGTCGCCTCGGCGCTGGCCGGTAGGTGGATATCAAAGGTGAACAGGCTGCCCTGTGTGGAACTGCTTTGCACTTTCAGATCGGCGTCCATCAGTTGTGCTAATTCGCGGCTTATCGACAGACCCAGGCCCGTACCTTCGCGTTTTTGTCCGGGGGCGTCGATCTGATGGAAGGGCTCGAAGATTTTTTCCAATTGGTCGGTCGCTATGCCCGGGCCGCTGTCTTCAATGCAAAAGCGAAGGCGTTGGGCCTCAGGGTCGCTGTACTTAGCGGTGAATTGCACCTGGCCCTGCTCGGTAAATTTGACTGCGTTGCCCAGCAAATTCAGCAAGATCTGGCGCAGCCGGCGCTCGTCCCCCAGTACCGTCTCTGGCAGATCGGCGGCTGGCCGGTAGGAGAAATCCAGGCCTTTGGCCTCGGCGCGCAGCTGGATCGGGTCAACCACGGCCTGGAGAAAGGCGGGCAGGTCAAAGGCCTGCGGCTCAATTTCCTGGCGGCCGGCCTCAATCCGGGCCAGGTCGAGGATATCGTTTATAAGAGTCAGCAGGTGGTCGCCGCTGCGCTTGATAATATCGACCCCGCGGGCTTGCTTGGCGCTGAGACCGCCTTCGCGGCGCAGGATTTGGGCGTAGCCCAAAACGCCGTTGAGAGGGGTGCGCAATTCGTGGCTCATATTGGCCAGGAATTGACTCTTGGCCCGGTTGGCGGCTTCGGCGGCCTCGCGGGCTTGGTGCAAATCGGTATTGGCCTCCGAAAGGGCCTGGTTCGAGTGCTGCAGGCGCCGGTCGCGCTGCAGCAGGCGACCGGCCTGGCCAATTAGGAGCAGGCCGGCCAGGCCCAAGGCGGCGATCCAGGCGATGCGCTCGTAGGGCAGGTGGATATCGATGGCGATCGCGGCGGCTTCGGTTGAATAAGTGAGGTCGCGGTCGACGGCCTTGACCTGGAAGCGGTACTGACCGCGGGGCAGATCGCTGTATTCGACCCGATTGGTCCGAGTCTGGCGCCAGTCGTCGTGGTATCCTTCGAGGCGGTAGAGGTAGAGCATCTGGCCCGGCCGGGTCTTGAAGCTGATTCCCTGGAATTCAAAGCTGAGCAAATCCTGCGAAGAGGGCAGGTGGATGGCCTCGGTGGGGGCGTAGTGGCGGTCGGCGGCGATGCCGGTGAGAAAGACCGGCGGCGGGGTCGATCGCGGCCGGTAGCGGGCCAGGCCCTCCCAGGTCGCTATCCACAAATCGCCGCGGCGGTCCTGGTGGATGCCGATGACGAAATTGCTCGGCAGGCCATCCTGTTTTAACAGCGGTTGGAAGACCGTCCCGTCGAAGCGGCTGATGCCGCCGCCCCGGGTGACCAACCAGATATTGTCGCTGCGGTCCTGAATTATATACACGACTTCGTTATTGGCCAGCCCGTCCTGGGTGGTGTAGTTGACGAAGGTCTCGCCGTCGTAGCGGCTGATGCCCTCGTCCGTACCGAACCACATCTGCCCCCGGCTGTCCTCGGCGATGCTGTAAACGACATTGGAAGCCAGGCCGTGGGCGTCGGTAAAAGTTGTGTCCCGGTCGCCGTCGTGGCGCCAAAGGCCGTCCCCCCAACTCACCCACAGCTGGTCGCGACTATCGAGCAGGCCAAAGTGGAAATCGGCGAAATCCTCCTGCACGGTAGTGAAAACGCCGTCCTCGAAGCGCACCAGGAAGTGGAGCGCCGTCGAACGGGCCAATAGCCACAGCGGACCACCCGAGACCTGGAGGAATTGGTCCACCCAATGGCTGGGCAGACCGTCGCCGTAATTGTACGAGGTGAAATGGGTGCCGTCGAAGCGGCTCACGCCCGTGGCTGTGCCAATCCAAAGATGGCCGTTGTCGTCCTCAAAGAGGGCGTGGACCTGGTCGTGGGGCAAGCCGTCGCGGACGCTATAGTGGCTGAAAGTGCGGCCGTCGAAGCGGTTGAGACCTTGTTGGGTGCCAATCCAGATATGGCCGTCCCTGTCCTCCAATAAGCAGGTCGCCCGGTCGTCGCTCAAGGCGCCGGGGGCCCTGTAGGTGGTGAAGATCTGGCCGTCGAAGCGACTGACACCCTGTTGGGTGGCGAACCACATATGGCCGTTGCGGTCTTCGAGCCATGCGTAGATGCGGTCGTCGGCGAGTCCGTCGACGGTGGTGAAGACGGTCAGTTGGTCGCCGCTGTAGCGGCTCAAGCCGCCGGTCTGGGTGCCGAACCACAGATTGCCCTCGCGGTCTTCGAAGATGGTGCTGATCTGGGGGGCCACTGGATCGGCAGCGGCGTAGCTAGTAAAACCCTTGCCGTCGTATTGGCTCAAGCCGTTGTCGGTGCCGACCCAGAGTCGGCCCTGGCTATCTTGCTGCAAGGCGGTGATGGTATTGTGGGGCAGGCCGTCGGCGGTGGAATAGGCGGTGAATGTCTCACCGTCGAAGCGGCCCAGACCGTTGTCGGTGCCGGCCCACAGTTGTCCGGCGCTGTCGACCAGCAGCGTGTTTATCCGCTGGTGGGGCAGGCCGTCGGCGGTGGAATAGGCGGTGAATGTCTCACCGTCGTATTGGCTCAGGCCATTATCGGTGCCGACCCAGAGTCGGCCCTGGCTATCTTGCTGCAAGGCTGTGATGATATTGTGGGGCAGGCCGTCGGCGGCGGAATAGGTGGTGAATGTCTCACCGTCGAAGCGGGCCAGGCCGTTGCCGGTGCCGATCCACAAAGGGGCCCGCGGATCTTGGAGAAGGGCGTAGATTTCGTCGTGCGGCAGGCCGTCGGCATGGGTATAGGTAGTGAAGGTACCATCGGCGAAGTGAGTCAAGCCCCCTTTGACCCATTGTGTACTCCAATGAGCAGCGCCAAACCACAGGGCGCCTTCGCGGTTTTGGACGATGGCGGTGATGGCATTGTGGGGCAGGCCGTCCTCGGCGTCAAAGAGGGTCCAATTGCGGCCGTCGTAACGGACGGCGCCGCCGTTGGCCAAGCCGACCCACAGATGGCCGCTCCGATCCTGCATAATAGCGTGTACATAGGGATTGGGCAGGCCGTCGGGGACGGACAAATTGAACCAGGGTCCCTGCCACAAACCGGTCCCAGCCTGGATGGCGCGTCCCTGGCTCGTGCGGCGCTGTCCCGGTCCGGCGGTTCGCGTCTGCCCCGGCCCGGCAAGGGTTTGGTAGATATCGATACGATAGTCAAACAAGGACGGGAGCTGTAGGTCGTTGGCCAGTCTTTGCAGGGCCGCGTTCCAGGCCGGGTCTTTTTGCAGGGCGCTTTTGTGCCAAGCCAAATCCGTCGCCGAAGACAATACCAATAATTGATGGAATAGCGTGTCGGTCAGCGACCGGCCTTGGTGCTGGGCCGGGCGAAAGCCGTATTTGTGCAGCAGCGGCGCCAGAGAATTGTGGTAGGCAGCGGTAAAGGCGGTGCGGCGGTCGGCGGGCAGGGCACAAGAAAAGCGGGCGTAGGTCGGGGGAACGACCAAATCGAATTGATTGTCGCCTTCCCGGGAGGCGGCGATGGTCGCAGTGGTGGGGCCGGCGTTGAGACTGTATACGCCGGGTGGCACCTGGATCTGGTAGCGGCCCGCAGCGGTCGTCGTCGCCGAGAACAGGGTGCGGCGGCCCTGGGCGCTGAGGTGGACCCGGCCCCCCGCCCAGGGCGAGCCGTCGTGCTGATAGGTGGCCCGACCCTCTACCGGGACCAAAGTCGCCGGATCGGGGGAGCTCGGCGAATCGACAAAGCGCAGGCGGGCCCAGTACGAGTCGTCGTCGTTGTCGCCGCCAAAGACCAGCTGGCCACCGAAGTCCTCCAAGCCGCCGTCCGGATCGGTGATCAACAGCATAAAACCAATTTGCCGGTCGATAAAGGGCGGTTTCCAGTCGGGCGTCTCGCCGGTGAGCAGGGCCATGGGGATGGCCGCTTCGAGAATATAATCGCCGCCGGCCCCCAATTGCACCCGCATTTGCGTGGGGGCTGGGGCCGTCGTCTCCGATTGCAGGAATTGTTGGCCGTGGCGCCACCATATGGCGTGTTCGGGATAGGTCGGATCGGCGGTAAAGGCGAAGGCGTGGTCGCCGGGGATCCAACTGGCCCCGTCGCCGTCGAGGGGTACATCGAGAAATAGCGCCACGGAATCGCGGACCCACCATTCGCTGGGTTGGCCCTTGGCGACATCGTGGACATTATCGGTGATTTGCGCCGCCAGGTAGATCCAGTCCCGGTCCCACTGCAGGGCAAAAGACCCCGACAGGTCGGCGGCGGTGCCGGCGGTGCCGGGCGGTTCGGTGGGGCCGTCGTCGGCCAGGGACCAGATGGCGTTGCTCGAAACGTCGGGGGTCCCCGGAGCGAAGCGATGCCAGACAAGCCGGTCCCATTCGTCGATATAGCCGTCTAAAACCGGGGGGGCGCTGGCCTGAGTGATATCGATGACCTGGCCGGGATTGGCCTGCAAGGCGTTTGCAACCAGCAGCGCGGCCAGTACCAGGAGGTATCGTCGGGGATCAGGCATGGGTTCGGGTAAGTGGTATTGGCCGGCCCACTGACAGGCCCGCCCACTGTGCGGAAGTGGGCGGGCCCGTCGTCGACCAGTTGCCGTATCTTAGCTGGTCAGGGTGTGCAGGTAGTGCATGGTGCCGTAGACCCAGACGCCGCTGCTCAACAACAAGACCAGACCCAGGCAATTGGCGCGCAATCGATTTATCGGGAACATGGTGACCTCCGTAATTGGGATGAGTGTTTGTCTTACGACTCATCCCTACGCAAGAGGTATGCCAGGTTGGGTAATGTATCGTAAATTTCATTGTGATTATTTTCTAATTAGTTGTTTTAGATAGCTTTAGAAAATTAAAATTAAAATTCTGATCGATTTTATTTGCCACCACCAAGCCCATACGGAGCCGCCGATCTCCAATATGTCGGAGGCGTCTCCAATATATGGGAGTTTGGTTTAGGGGGCCCGTTCGATTTCCAGTTTTTTCATCCGCGCCTCCAGGGTCGTGGGCTTGAGGCCCAGCAATTGGGCGGCTCCGCCCTCGCCGCGGATGCGCCAGGCGGTGGCCTCGAGGATTTCGTGGATATAAGCCCGTTCTTTGTCTTCCAGAGTGACTATTTCGGTATCGGCGGCTGTGGGCTGACTGGAAAACCAGTCGCCCAATTCGAGCTGGTCGCCGCGGCTGATAATTACCGCCCGCTCGACGATATTTTCTAGTTCGCGCACATTGCCGGGCCAGTCGTAGGCCTGCAGGGTGGCGACGGCGGAGGCGGGAATGGTCTTTATCGGCTTGCCGATTTTGGCGCCGTAGCGGTCGGCGAAGTGCTTGGTCAGCAGCGGGATATCCTCTTTGCGCTGGCGCAGCGGCGGATTCTGCAGGGGGAAGACATTGAGCCGGTAGTAGAGATCCTGGCGGAATTCACCCTGGGCCGCAGCGGCCTCCAGGTCGCGGTTGGTAGCGGCGATAATGCGCACGTCGACGGTGGTGGTTTGCGGATTGCCCAGGCGCTCGAATTCGCCCTCCTGCAAAACGCGCAGCAATTTGGCCTGCAATTCGAGCGGTAATTCGCCGATTTCGTCGAGGAAAAGGGTCCCCTTATCGGCCAATTCGAAGCGGCCGATTTTGCGCGCCAAGGCCCCGGTGAAGGCGCCTTTTTCGTGGCCGAAAAGCTCGCTTTCAATAAGATTGGCCGGCAGCGCAGCGCAATTGACCTTGACCAGGGGCTGGTCGCGCCGCTGGCTGAGGCGGTGGACGGCTCGGGCCAGGGGCTCCTTGCCGGTGCCGGTTTCGCCCAGGATGAGCACGGTGGCGTCGGTGGGGGCTACTTGCTCGACTTGGACTAGAACCTGGGTCAGGACCGGACTCTGGGTGATGATTTCTTCAAAATCGTGGGTCAGGCCCGCCTCCTGGCGCAGATAGGTATTTTCGGCCTGGAGACGGTTTTTCAGTGCTTCGACCTGGGCCAGGGCGCTTTGCAAGTCGGCGGTGCGCTGGGCCACCTGGGCTTCCAGATTCTGGTTGGCCTCCTGCAGGGCCCGTTGCAGGTTGATCAGGGTGAGATGGGTGCGCACCCGGGCCAGGACTTCCTCGTGTTGCAGGGGCTTGGTTATATAGTCGACGGCTCCAGCGGCAAAGCCCTCCACTTTGTCGGCGGTATCCGACAGGGCGGTCATGAAAATTACCGGAATGGAATGGGTAGCCTCTTGGGCCTTGAGTCGGCGGCAGGTCTCAAAGCCGTCCATGCCGGGCATCATTACATCGAGCAGAATCAGATCGGGGCGTGCGTGCTGCAAGCGGTCGAGGGCCTTGGCCCCGTCGGTGGCCACCAGAACTTCAAAATTGGCGCCGGTCAGACAGTCGACCAGGACTTCGAGGTTGGCCGGGGTATCGTCGACCAGGAGGATGGTGCCGGTCGGCTCAGTCATAATGGGCTTTCTCGAGATGCTGCGGCTCAGGGCGATTATGGCCGACGGCAGGATGGATGGAATGCTCGGCGCCTGTTGGCCCGTTTTACGGATAGGCTGTTGTTAGGCAATCCGCGATGGGAACGGGGGCCATGCGATCGTTAAGTATAGGGCCTGGAGCGGCGGCATTACAAGCATCCTATCGACTGTTGGGGGCCTATTTCCAGGGTATTGCAGGAAGCCTATATTCAAAAGCTTCCGCCTTTTTCGATCCTCTATTTTTAGGAGCTCGACGCATGAACCGTCCTCCCAAGGAATTCAAACGCGTCCCCGCCGACCAACTGCGCGCTTTCGGCCAAGCCGTTATGGAAGGAGCCGGGATGCCGACGGCTCATGCCGCGCAATTGGCCGAATTGCTGACCAAGTCGTCGCTGCGCGGCGTCAATTCGCACGGTATCCGCGCCATTGGCGGCTACAGTCGCATGGTCCACCGCGGTCATGTCAATCCCACGCCCGAAATTGCGTTGCTCAAAGAGACCGATACGGCGGTGCTGGTAGACGGCGACGGCGGCCTGGGCTACGCGCCCATGATGGAAGCCACCGAACGGGCCATTATCAAGGCCAAGGACAAAGGCATGGGCGCCGGGGCCGCATGTCATATTGGCCACTACGGCTCGGCCGGGCACTATGTGCGGCGGGCCATGGAAGAGGGCTGTATTGGTTTTTCGGTGCAGGGCAAGCATCCCATGTACTACGACGACAACAAGGACAAGCCGGCCGCCTATCTGGGCAATCCGCCGCTGTGCTTTGGGATGGCCGCCGAGGAAGGGGCGCCGATTGTCCTGGACGGGGCTACGTGCATAATGGCCGACTATCAGCGGGGCGAGGAATTCGACGCCTTGCAAGAGCAGATTCCGGCCGCTTTTTTCAAGTCTATGGGCTATTCGGCGGTGGGCACCGTATTGGGTGGGGCGTTCGTGGGGCAGAACAACGAACGGGCCAAAGCCGTCCAAGAGCAGTGGCCCGGGGCCCGTTTGGGCGGGATGGTTTTCGTCATGCGGGCCGATTTGTTCGCGCCCCTGGGGGAAATGCTGGGCGGGGTTACCGATATGGTCCAGGGCGTCGCCGAGATGGAACCAGTGCGGGGCTACAAAGAAGCGCTGCTGCCCGGCGGGATGGAGCATCGGCTAGAGGGGGAATACCGCCGTTTGGGGGTACCCATGGATACCGAGATGCTACAGCGCCTGGAGGAGACCGGACGGACATTTGGCGTCGAGGCGCCCTGGATTTGAGAATGACAGGTGGAGGGCGGTTCCAGGACCGCCGGCCCCCAGACCCTTGGTGGCAACTGGTATGGGGGGAATCAGTGGGCTATAATGAAATGCCGCCTGCCCGGCCTCCAGCTTCCCCTCCCCGCACCCCCACATACCGCCGCCGGCCGCCGGCCCCGGAGCCTGTGGGATACTGCATATAGATTAGGGTTGGGGCGCTTGACTGTATGCTAGCCCGACAGTAGTTTCTGGCCCTTGCTACAGCCGTTTATTCCCTTTTTAAAGGAGCCGTTTACCGCCATGAATGCCGGCCGGGCTTATTACGATAAAACCATTCAATTATTAGAGCAGCTCAGTCAGACTCAGGGGCCGCATATAGACCGGGCGGCGGATATTTGCGCCGACAGTATTTCCAAGGGGGGGCTGGTCTTTCTCTTTGGCGCCGGACACTCGCGCATGATGTGCGAAGAGATGACGCCGCGGCAGGGGTGCTTCGTCGGTTTTTTCGCCCTCGTCGAATTGGCTATTTCCAACCATTCGTCCATCATGGGTACCAACGGCCTGCGCGGCCCTTTGCACCTGGAGAAATACGAAGGCTACGCCGAGGAAATACTGAAGAGTTTTAAATTTGGCCCCCACGACGCCTTTATCCTCATTTCCACCAGCGGCATCCGGCCGCTCATTGTCGAAATGGCTCTGGGCGCCAAAGAGCGCAACTTGCCGGTTATTGCCCTGGTATCCAAAGCCCACGGCGACCAATCGCCGGCGGCCCATTCCTCGGGTAAGAAATTGATGGATTTGGCCGATGTGGTGCTCGACAACCAATGCCCGCCCGGCGATTGCCTGTTGGAATTGGAGGGGCTGGAATGGCGCACAGGCCCGGTTTCCACGGTCACCGGCGGCATGCTGATCAATATGCTGCGCTGCGAAGTGGCCGAGCGCCTGTTGGCCCGGGGCATCAAGCCCGAATTATTGCCCAGCCACCAGTTTATCGGCAATGCCAGCGCCGAAGAGCAACTCGACCGTTTTTACGAGGGCTACCGCAAAAGCCTGGCGCACCTATACCAATAAGTACGGATGATCTCTGGTCCTTATTCAATATGAAGGCTTATGGCGCCACGATTGGCCGATAAGATTTTTCTCATCAGCGGTTCCACCGGCATTGCCGCCGCAACGGCCACCCGTGTCGTAGCCGAAGGCGGCCAGGTGCTGGTCTGCTCGCGCACCGAGGAAAAGTGTGCTGCTCTGGCTCAGCAGTTGGGCAATGCCTGCCGCTACCGGGCCGCCGATTTGCGCCAAGCCGGTCAGGTCGAAGGGGTGGTGCGTCAGTGCATAGAAGACTTTGGCCGTATTGACGCTCTCTTCAATGTGGCGGGGATCAGCGGCCGCCGTTTGGGGGACGGCCCCATCCACGAATGCGGTGAATATGGCTGGGACGCGACTTTGGAGGCCAATCTCAAGAGTCAATTCCTTTTGTGCCGGGCGGTGATCGGGCATATGTTGCGGCAGCAGCCGGGGCCTTCGGGGTTGCGCGGGGCGGTGCTCAATATGACCAGCGTGTTGGGCTTTGCGCCCGAGCGCCGCTTTTTCGCCGCCCACGCCTATGCTGCCAGCAAAGGGGCCATTATTAGCTTGAGTCGGTCGATGGCGGCCTATTATGCGCCCCACAAGATTCGCGTCAACGCCATTGCCCCGGCCTTGGTGCGTACGCCGATGAGCGGTCGGGCCCAGAGCGATGCCGATATTCTGGCGTTTATGGAGGACAAGCAGCCGTTGAATCAGGGCTTGATCGAGCCCGAGGACGTGGCCGATATGGCGGTGTTTCTGCTCAGCGACGAGGCCAAAAGCGTCACCGGCGATGTCTTTACGGTGGACGGCGGCTGGTGCGTGAGCGGTTAGCGGCCGATTGAGGAGCGATGAAAAAATACGTTATTGGTTTTGACGTGGGCGGCACCCGCCTCAAAAGCGGGGCGGTATCGCCGGGTGGCCGTATGGCCGCCCGTGGCACGGTGCCCTCGGGTTTCGCCATGGGACCCAAAAGCCTAGTCAAACTGGTGGCTGGTGAGGTCGAGCGGATCGCCGCCAAAAACAGTGCCGCGCCCCAAGCCGTGGGGCTGGCCTTTCCCGGCGCCGTGCAACCCGATCTGGGGGTCGTATTTTTGCCCGGCAAGCTCAAGGGGCTGCAGGGCTACCCCATTGTCCCCGAACTGGAGCAAAAATTGGGGCTGCCGGTGGTGGCCGACAACGACGGCCGAATTTCGATGCTGGCCGAGGCTACCTACGGTCAGGCCCGCCAGCACGACTGGGCCCTTACCCTTACCCTGGGGACGGGGGTGGGCTCGGGGGTCAAGCTCGACGGCCGGGTATTGCGCGATCCGCACCTTCAGTTCGGCACCCAGATGAGCCATATCGTCATGCGCGCCGGGGCCGGGCGCTTGTGCATTACCGGTGCCCGCGACACCGCCGAGATGAGCTGTTCGGCTACGGCCCTGGCCATGGCTGTGCGCGAGGGGTTGGCCCGCGGTATTCTGTCGGAATTGAGCGACCTGTATTTTCGCGACCCCCACGCCGTTGATTTTAAGGCGGTTATTGGCGCCGTCGAAAAGGGCGACCGTTTGTGTACCGACGAATTGCGCGTATGGACCGAGAATTTGGGCTGGTTGTTGGTCAGCGCGGTGCATGTATACGCGCCCCAAGTTATCATTTTAAGCGGTGGGGCCACCAATGCCGCCGTGCATTTTATGGAGCCGCTGCAACGGCAAGTCAACGAACATATTTTCCGCTACCCGGTCGATGAGGGAGTGCCCATCGTATTGTCTAAGCTGCGTGACCACGCCGGCGTATTGGGGTCGGCGGCGGTGGCTTGGGAGCGGGCGGCAAAGGAGACTGATCAGTGAAAGAACGACCGCTGCGCACAACGGTTATTGGCTCATACCCCTTCCCCGGCTGGCTTGAATTTACGGCCAATCATCTCGATCAATTTGGCCCTGACGATATCGCCGAGGCCCAGGAGGACGCGGTGGTAGCTGCCGTCCACGACCAAGTCGAAGCCGGTCTCGACGTGATCACCGACGGCGAGCAGACCCGGATCGATTTCAATTTGTCGTTTTACGGCTATTTAGAGGGCATTGAGGTGGAGAGCAGTCCGCCCCGGCGGTTTGGGCCGCCGGCCCACGACCAGCGGGGCAAGCATAAAGTAACCGGCGACTTGCGGGCCCCTGGGGGCTTGGGGGCGGTGGAGGAATTCGAGCGCTTGCAACGATTGGTGCCGCTGGGACCGGTGCGCAAAGCCAGTGTGCCGGGCCCTTATACGCTGAGCGGGCGGTTGTTGCCCAACGATCAGTACGCCGACCGCTACGCGCTCACCGAGGCGCTGTTGCCTATTGTCCGCGACGAGCTCGAGGCGCTGGTGGCAGCCGGTTGCCGCGAATTGACCGTGGACGAACCTTCCATGAGTTGCTACGCCCACCGCGAGGACCCCGAGCGCTTTGTCGATATTTTCAACCGCACGGTCGAATCGGTCGTGGGGCAGGCGCGGCTGTCGACGCATTTGTGCTTTGGCAATTTCAAGGGCCACGCCGTGGGGCTCAGGCGCTATGCGCCGATGTTCCCGGCTTTTCTCGAAATGGCCGTTGACGAGATCCACGTTGAGATGGCCTCGCGCGAATTCGCCGAATTGGAATTGATCGAGGAAATTGCCAAAACAAAAGACGTGGCGGTGGGCATCGTCGATGTCAAAAGCTACTATGTCGAAACCATGGACGATATCGCCGAGCGGATGCGGCAATGTCTGCACTACGCCCCGGCCGAACGCTTGGCCTTTGCCCCCGATTGCGGCCTGAGCCAGACGGCGCGCTGGGCGGCCAAACAGAAGCTGCGCCATATGGTGGCCGGGGTGAAGCAGGTGCGGACGGAGTTGGGTTGTCCTTGAGAAGTTGCCTTAAATTTTGAGGTACGGCCACAAGGATGAGACGGCTTTTCAGGTAAGTCAGAACATCACCGGGATGACATTGCCCACCGTGCCGGTGATGCTGTCGATGACCAGCCAAAAACCGCCGGTGGCGAATTGGCCTATCACTAGGCCGAGGAAAAAGGGCTTGACCTTATTATAAAGGCCAATGCCGCCGTAGCGCAGGATGGCGCTTTTTATTAGCCAGGCCAAAAAGACCGAAAACCAGATATAGCGCATGGTCCAGCCGGCGCTAACGGCAAAGCCCAGCGGGTGGAAGGGCCACCACAACAGCCGCTGCCGGGCGATCATCAACAGCGCCATTACCGCAGCGCCGCTCAAGGTCCACAGCCAGCCGTCGATACTGGCCTCGGAGGGTTGGGTCAATTTGCGCAGGGCAAAGCGGGAGGGGTAGCTGGGGAAGCTGCTGCCAAAGAACTGACCGTGGAGATTGACGCCACCGTGGTCGTAGGCCAGGTAGAGGGTATAGTATACCGAGACCGCCAGGGTGATGAGCATGGCCCCGGCAATGGCCCAGAACAGACGCCGCCTGTTGCCCGTGGTCTCGCTGGTTAGGCGCAGGCCGTTGGTCAGGGGCGCCATCATAAAGACCAGCAATTCCCCCACCCAGATCAGACTGTAGGCCGAAGCCACCATGCCCTGGGCCCCCAGGGCCGGGACCCCTACGGCCGAAACGACAAAGCCCAGCGGCACCATCGCCGGGCTGATGGTGGGAATGCCCGCCTCGACAATGGCCCGGGTCAGACCGATAAAGATGATCAGGGCCGAAACGACAAACAGCGGCGCGATCCAGGCGGGGATGCCGCTTTGCCACAGCCACAGGGTCATGCCCGCCGTGCCGATAAAGAGGCCCGCCAGAGCGCTGCGGTAGGACATGATCTCGTCGGAATCGTCGACCGGACTTCCTTTGTCCACGGCTTTGCGCCATACCTGCAGCAAATGGTGCCGTCCCACCCACAAACCCGCCACCACCATAACCGCCAGGGCGCCTATCATCTGGTGTCCGGTCACTGGTCTGCTCCAGGGGCCGAGTTTGGCCTGCAGCGTATCGATGCCAAATGCGGTGAGGATATTCTGCTGCAGGGTATAGAGCAGGAGGAAGAACCACAGGCTGAGGGAGAGGGTGGAATTGATCAGGAAAGAGAAGCCGACCATGAGGAAATTGAGATTGACCGGCAGGTTGCTACCGAAAAAGGGCATATTGGTATTGAGAAAAATACGTGGCACGGCCGGGTAGTAGTGGTGCAGGGCATTGATGCTGCTGATCAGGAAGGTAATGGAGAAACCCAGCCACATCAGCCGGTTTTTGAAAATGGATTTGAACAGCGAAGGCTTGCCCCCGTCCTCGATCATGGCCAGGGCGACCTGGGCCAGGGGGTAGGCCAAACGCTCGTGCTCGACCCACTGGCGGCGGAGGATGACGGCTATGCTGATAAGGGTCAGGTACAGCGCCGCGTAGAACAATAACCAGTAGCCCAAAGGCGGCAACCAACTGGCCCAGGGGATAATCGTTTCGCCGGGGCTACCCTCGTAAAAACCGCGCACCGCTTCGGGGTCGCCCATCAGCATCCATTTGCTGAGATGGGGATGGATGACTTCGGCCCATTTATTCTCGGGGGAGGCGTAGTAAAAGGTCCCCGTTATCATGGGCAGCAGCATGCCGGTCACGCCCCGTGAAGGGATGGCGGCGGCGACCATCATCATAATGGCGATGGTGACCAGTTCGCCCCATTGCAGGCCCCAGTTTCGGCGCGGCAGGGCCAGTAATACGTGGACGGTGATCAGGAGGAAGAAAAGCAGACAGTAGGCCGCCGGGGTCGAGGAGGAAAACCCCATCGGCGTGCCCCGCAACAGCATCGTCGTATGGGGCACACCCAGGGCGATGGCCACGCACAGCAAGGCGCCGATAAAAAGACCGCGGAAAGTGATATGGGCGTTGGCGCGTTCCTGGGCCTTGGGGGTGGCGCGTTGGTCGAGGCGGGCGCGAAGGCTGGCGGGGATTTCTCGTTTCAAGCCAAGGCCTATTGAGCCGCCCATAGGACTGCAGGGGCGGAGTTATTGAGCGCAGGGGCGGAATTGCTGAGCACAGGGGACGGATCAGACCCGATTGCGGCCTGTTTGGATTCAACCTACAACTTGTGGGCAAAACCTGTCAAGGCGCCCGGCGACGATAGCGACTTGATGGCCGGCTGTGGGCAGGGCATATTCAAAGCCGTCGGTGCACTTTCCCATACAGGAGACCTATGGCAGAGCGAGCAAATATCGTCCTGGTTATGACCGACCAGCAGCGCTGGGATACCCTGGCCTGTCTGGGCTACGAACATATGATAACCCCGCATCTCGATCGCCTCGCCGGAGGCGGGGTAGCCCTGTCGCACGCTTTTGCCCAGGGGGCGGTATGCGGCCCGTCGCGCAATAGTATCGTCTCGGCCAAATACGTCCACAGTCACCAGGTGTGGCAAAACGAGCGCTGGTTGCCGCCCGACCAGCCCAACTGGATTGAGCGTCTGCGCGAGTCGGGCTATCAAACGGCGAATATAGGTAAGATGCACACGGCGCCCATTCGCTTGCCCTGCGGTTTTGAATACCGTATGGTGGTCGAGAATAAGAATTACCAGCAAGGCCAACACGGCCCCGATCCGGATGACTACGATTTATTCCTGGCCCAACGCGGCCTCAAACGGCCGGCGCAGCGCTATTTTGAGACCGTACCCGATTGGCCCGATTTGCTGGGGGCCACCACCTGGCCCTACGACGAGGAATTATTCCCCGACAATTTCGTCGGCCAGTGGGCGGTCGATTATCTGCGCGATTGCGATTTTCAGCGGCCGCTCTTTATGTGGGCCGGTTTCGCCGGGCCCCACGATCCCTACGATGTGCCGGCCTCGGCGCTGGCCCAGTATCACGGGCAGGAGGTGCCCGATCCGGTGGGCTACGACGGCGAATTGGACGATAAGCCGCCCGAACAACGCCGGGCTATGGCGGGCATGGAGGGCAAGCGGAGTCCGGCGGCCATCTGGTGGAGCCGGGCAACCCCCGAGCGCATTCGCCGGATGCGGCGCCATTACTACGCCAATATCACCCTGATTGACCAGTGGGTGGGGCGGATGGTCGAGACTATAGAAGAGAAGGGCCAGCTCGACAATACCTATTTTGTCTTTACTTCCGACCACGGCGATTGTCTGGGCGACCACCACCAGGTCTATAAATTCTCCTCGCATTACGATTCGGTGGCGCGGGTGCCTTTGGTGGTGGCCGGCCCCGGGGTCGCCGCCCAAGGGGAGCAGGACGCGCTGGTGGAGCTGATTGATCTGGGGCCCACTTTTCTCGATTGGGCCGGGTTGGAACCCACGCCCCAAGTCCACGGGCGGACTCTGCGTCCCTTGCTGGAGGGGGGCTCCTACGACGAGCGGGAGATGGTCTTTTCCGAGCACGGCTCGCGGATCATGGCGCGCACCCGGGCTTGGAAACTGGTGTTCTACGCCGGCCAGGACTACGGCGAGCTCTACCATTTGGAGCGGGATCCAGACGAATTGAGCAATTTGTACGACGACCCAGGGTCCCGTCCCATGCGCGGTCAGTTGGAAGGGCAATTATTGAACTGGTATACCGCGACTCGTCCACCGGATCGGTAGCAGCGCTTTAGTGTTGTCTGCAAAATACCGGAATGGCTGGAGGCCCAAAGGACTTGGTCAACGGTACCCCGTAAATATGCAGGATTCAACAAGGAGACATTTTGCAGCGGCCCAATATTCTCTTTTTCTTTCCCGACCAGTGGCGTGGCGACTGGACTGGGGCCAATCCGGCGGTACCGGTGCGGACGCCCAATCTCGATGCCTTGAACCGGCGCGGCGTGCGTTTTTCCAAGGCGATTTGCCCTTCACCGCTATGCGCCCCTTGTCGGGCGGGGGTGGCTACAGGTCTGGAATACGACAATGGCCCAGTGCAGGGCAACGATACCGATTTGCCGCTGGACCACGATACCCTGTACCGGCGTTTACAGCAGGCCGGGTACTGGGTGACAGGGTGCGGCAAATTCGATCTCAATAAGAAAAGTTGCACCTCGCGCCAATCGGCCTGGGGGGTGGACGGGCGGCGCTTTTTGCCGCAATGGGGTTTTGACGACGGTATCAATAACGAGGGCAAGATAGACGGCTACAGTAGCGGTCTGGAGCGCCCCCAAGGCCCCTATCTGCACTATCTCGAAGAGCAGGGACTGCGCCAAGCCCATCTCGACGATTTGGCGGCACGGCGCGGCGAGCCCCTGGCCGCCTTCCCCACACCACTGCCCGATGAGGTCTATTGCGATAATTGGATTGGTGAAAATGGCCTGACGTTGTTGCAGCGGGCCCCGGCGGGACGGCCCTGGTTCCTGCAGGTCAATTTTACCGGACCCCACAACCCCTGGGATATTACTCGGTCGATGACAGGCTGGTATCAGGACGTCGAATTCCCGCTTTCCCGGGACATGGCCTCGGGTAGTCCGCAACAGCACCAGGAAGTCCGGCGCAACTACGCGGCCATGTGCGAGAATATCGACCGCTGGCTGGGGCGGTATCTATATTTTCTGCAACAGCGGGGCGAATTGGACAATACGCTCATCTGCTTTAGCAGCGACCACGGCGAAATGCTGGGCGACCGCCAGCGCTGGGGCAAGAATGCGCCCTACCAGCCATCAGTGGGGGTGCCGCTGACTGTGGCTGGCCCGGATATTATCGCGGGCGTACACTGTGATTTGCCGACGACAATCCTCGATTTGGGCGCCACCTTTCTCGAAGTTTCCGGGGCCGTCCCAGCGGCCAATTGGGACAGCCGTTCTTTGTGGGCCTTATTGACGGGCCAAACCCAGTCCCACCGGGCCGTTGTGCGCTCGGGCTTGGGGCCCTGGCGGCTGGTGTGGGACGGGCGCCATAAATTGATTCGCCGACAGGGCGAAGAGGAATTGTATGATCTCGACGCCGATCCCGCAGAGCGCGACAATCTGGCTTTGTCGGCGGCCGGTGGGCGGGTGTTGGCCAACTTGCAAAAACACTTTGTGCAACAACCTACAGAGGAATAATCGATGCAACCAGTGAGAATGGCCTTGGTCGGATGCGGCGGTATCGCCGGGGCGCACGTGAAGGCTTTGGAGGAGTTGTGGCAGGTGGGCGTGCGCCTATTCGACGTCGTCGCCGTCTGTGATGTGGTGGAGGAAAGGGCTCGCGAACGGGCGGCCGAAGTAGGTGCTTTTCAGGGCACGGCGCCGGCGGTATACACCAAGATCGAGCAGATGTTGGGCCAGGTCAGCGAACTGGAAGCGGCCGATATCTGCACCTTGCACTCGGAGCACCACGGCCTGGCCTGCCAGTGCTTGGAGGCCGGCCTTGATGTCCATATTGAAAAGCCGCTAGCAATCACGCTGCGGGCCGGCCAGCTGATTATCGACACGGCGGTGCGACAGCAACGGGTATTGGCCGTGGGCGAGAATTACCGTCGTTCCCCGGCCGAACGGGCGACGCGTTGGGCCCTGGAGAAGGGGCGCATCGGCAAACCGCGCACCTTTTTCTGGCAGGATGTGGGGGAAGGCTTGGGTAAGTGGGGCTGGCGTAATTTTAAGCACGTCGCCGGGGGAGGATGGATGCTGGATGGAGGTGTCCACTTTGCCGATCTGTTCCGCTATCACCTCGGCGCCGAAGCGCTGGAGGTGCGGGCCTTAACCCGGCAATTCGAGCCTTTTCGCTACGACGACCCGGAGAACAGGCGCGGCGCCTGGCGGGTCGATGTCGAAGACCTGGCCACCGCCCTGATCTCGTTTCCCGACGAGGTTGTGGTGCAATGGACTTGGAGTGGCTCGGCTCCGGGCCAGGGCTTTAACAAGCGGGTGCTGTACGGCAGCGAAGGCTGCCTCGATTGGGACAGCGGTCTGTGGCTGCGCGACGGCACCCATATCGAACGCGAAGTGCTGGTACAGGAATTTACCGACTCGCTTGGGGACGAGGAACGGGAACACTTATTCCCCGGAGGGACGACCAATCCCATTGCCATTGAGTTAAAGGATTTCGCCGATGCGGTGCGGCTGGGCGTCGTGCCCGAAGTGGACGGCGTCGACGGCTTCCGCTCGCAGGCTGTCTGCATGGCCCTTTTCGAATCGGCCTGGAGCGGCCAACCGGTATCCATGGTCGATATCGAGCGCTGTCTGGTAGAGGACTACCAAAGACCTATCAACCAGGCCCTGGGATTGGAGGGGTAAGACCATGAAGATCGCCATGTTGCACGGCCCGCGCGATTTGCGCCTGGAAGAGCGGCCATTGGATACTAGCCAACTGAAACCTGGGCAGGTATGGGTCGAAACGCGTATTTCGGCCTTGAAAATTGGCACGGATCGGGGCAATTACGAAGGCGCCGAACAGGTCCCCGGGGCACCGGGTTTCCCCCGTTGGGTAGGCGACAGCAATTTGGGCATTGTGCGCGGGGTGGGGGCTGGGGTGAGCCGGTTTGCCCTTGGCGACCGGGTGGTATCGCGCTATCCGCACCAATCCGAATATATCGCCGACGAAAGAGAGATGCTGGTCAAGGTGCCCGACGGGGTGGCCGACGAAGACGCGGTCTTCTCCCATTTGTATACCCTTAGCGCCCTGTGTTACCGCAAGGCTTTATTTGCTCCAGGCGAAAATGTCGGCATTGTCGGCTTGGGCGTATTGGGGTTGGGCGCGGTGGGGTTGGGACCTTGTTTCGGCGGCCGGATAGTGGGGCTGGGCAACAGTCCGGTGCGTCTGGAAATGGCCCGGCGGATGGGCGCCGACGCCGCATTTATGTCGGACGATCCCGATTTGGAGCGGCACATTGACGAATTCACCGACGGGGTCGGGCTCGACCTGGTGATCTTAACGGCCAACCCCTGGCCGGCCTACCGCACCGCCGTCCAGGTGGTGCGCCGCAACGGCCGGGTCGCCATTGTCAGTCTGCCGGGCCGGGGCGAAGAACCGCTCGATTTCAATCCGCTCGATATGGCCTGGTTCTATAATAAAGGTATTTCCCTGATCGCCGTATCGGGCGCCAGTGGCTATTTGTACCCCAACGACGATGAGCGCTTTGAGTGGAGCCGCTGCTGTCGTCATACCCTTGAGCTGATGCGCGGGGGCGGCCTTGAGCCCAAGCGCCTGATTACCCACCGCATGCCCTATACGGATATGGTCGAAGCCTACGAAATGGCTTTCCACCGCGACAAGGAGATGCTGGGCGTTATCTTTGAATGGGCCGGGTAAAAGGAGTGCAAGCACTGGTCAAATACGCCCGAGGGCACGGCCATATGGAAGTGCGCGACGTGCCGTTGCGCCTCTTGGCCCCCGACGAGGTCCGGATCGAGGTCGAGGCCACGGGCATCTGCGGTTCGGATATTCACATTTTCCACGACCAGATCAATATTCCCATCCGCGTGCCGGTGGTGGTGGGGCACGAATTTAGCGGTCGGGTGGTGGAAGTGGGCGCCCAGGTCGAGGCCACCCGCCTGGGAGAGCGGGTGACGGCCATGCCCAGCGTGCGCATCTGCGGCGGCTGTCGTTATTGCCGCTCTGGGGCCTACAATCTGTGTCTGCAGCGGCAATCCATGGGCTATTGGCACGACGGCAGTTTCGCTCCTTTTTGCCAGGTCCCCGTCCGCTGCCTGTGGACCCTGCCTGAGGGCGTTGATTTTGTCGCCGGTGCCCTGGCCGAGCCCCTGGCTTGTGCAGTCCATGCGGTGAGCGAATTGAGTCGGGTGGGCGCTGGTGACCTGGTGGTTATTGTCGGGCCGGGGACTATAGGCTTGCTCTGCCTGCAAGTGGTTCTGGCCGAAGGTGGCCGGGCCGTAGTCTGTGGATTGGGTCGAGATACCGAACGGCTGCAATTGGCTGGCAGGCTGGGGGCCGAGTGGGTCGTCAATCTCAGTGAAGAGGATGCTGGGGAACGGGTTAAGCATCTGACGGACGGCTACGGGGCCGATTTGGTGCTAGAGTGTTCCGGGGTGGCGGCCGGGGCCCGATTGGCGTTGGAATTGGTGCGCAAACAGGGGCAGTACACTCAAGTGGGCCTGTTCGGCCGACCAGTCGAGATCGATTTGGAGCAGGTGGCCTGCAAGGAAGTGGTCTTTAGCGGTTCGTTTGGGCAAAAGCCCACCTCTTGGCGTCGGGCGCTGCAATTGCTGGGGCTGGGCCAAGTGGATACGGCGGCTCTTATCAGCCATCGCATTGGCCTTGGGCAATGGCGACAGGCTTTTGATCTATTTGGCTGCCAAGAAGGGGTGAAATTATTGCTCGAGGTCAAGGGCTGAACACCGCTGCGGTCGGGGGTGGGTTGTCTGGGGCAACAAGCCTTGCACAGGTTTGGGCGGGGGCCTATATTTCTTGAAGTCGGCACGGCTCCCCGGCGGAGCAGTGCCCCAGGTCGGATGGTGGGTGTAGCTCAGTCGGTTAGAGCACCTGGTTGTGGCCCAGGAGGCCGCGGGTTCAATTCCCGTCACTCACCCCAGTTTTGCTTCGGGTCCACGGTGCACAGGCGCTGTGGACCCGATTTTATATCAATTTGAGGAACTGATGGCCGGAGGTTTAGCGGTACGTTCCTGGAGAAACAGCAAAAATATCCGCACAGCTTGAAGTCAATCTGGTGGCGGTAGCCCGGCCGAGTCTATAATTAGAGCTGTTCACAGGCCGATTTGAGCGTCTGGTTCGCCTTTGGTTCACAGTGGAAATTACCAGATCGTTGTTCGATGAAATGGTGCCAATCCCACCCTATTTGAGCGGATATTCCATGGTGGCATATATCGCCCTGATCCTGGGACTTCTGGCTGTCGTCTCGCAAGCCGCTCAAGCCCAGAGCCTGGTTCTGGACCAAGCCCAGAGTCTGCCCGGGATGTGGGCTGGTCGCGCCGTATGGGGCGATTACGACAACGACAGCGATGCCGATCTGATCCTGATCGGCGAGATCGTGACAGCCGATGGCACCTGTACGCCGGTGACCCGCTTGTTTCGCAACGAGGGGGGGCTGCTGGCCGAGGATTTGACCCAGACAGGGCAATTGCTCGGGGTTTATTTCGGAGACGCCGGTTGGGCCGACTACGACAACGACGGCGATCTGGATCTGGCGGTGGTCGGCTGGGACGGAGAAGGGCTCGAAAGCCTGCGGCTCTACCAAAACGAGAGCGGTGCGGGGCTGCAATGGGACCCAGGGCATACGGGTCTGACTGGGGTGCGCTACGCCCACTTGGCCTGGGCCGATTACGACAACGACGGCGATCCCGACTTGCTGATCACGGGCATGGAGGAGATCGGCAATTCCCTGACTCGGCTATACCGAAACGATGGGGGCCGTTTGCAATTGGACCAGGCCAACAGCGAAATTCTGGTCAATGTCCACGACGGCGAAGCGGCCTGGGGCGACTACGATAACGACGGCGATCTCGACCTGGCCGTTTCCGGCCAAAACGTCAGCGTCAGTGGCGGCCTGGGGGCCGTGAGCGAGTTCTATCGAAATGAACCGACTGGTACGCTGAAACTGGATCGGGGGCTGAGTCTGGCCAACCAGGTCAAAGGCGGTTCGGTGGCCTGGGGTGATTACGACGGCGACGGCAATATCGACCTGGCCCTTTCGGGGCGCGACAATTTTTGGAACGGTGTTTTGGAGGTGTATCGCAACCGGCCGTTGGGGGTACTGGTGCGGGATGAGCGTTTTACCTTGCCGGTTACCCAGCGAGTAGCCGGCTCGGTTGCTTGGGCCGATTACGACAACGACGGTTCGCTCGATCTGGCCGTTAGCGGCCGCTCGATCCTGTCCGATTACCAGGCTTTCGTCTTTGGCGGCCAGGCCGGCGTGCTCAGCCCCATTTCCAGCGAAAGCGCATTGGTGGGGCTGGCCGGGGGCAATATCGCCTGGGCCGACTACAACGGCGACGGTCGCCTTGACCTGGTCAATACCGGCGTCGATCAGCAGGGCGTCAGGCGTACCCAGCTCTACGGCAACCTGGGTACGCTCCAGGCCAATTTTCCGCCCCAACCGCCCATTCAGCTCAATGCCGTGCAGGTAACCAGCCAACGCGCTCTGTTCAGCTGGGCCCCCGGCAGCGATCTGGAAAGTGAGACGCTGGCCTACCATATTCGCGTTGGCACCGAGTCGGGCCGCGGCGATATCTTGGGCGGAACCCTGGGGACGGAGCCGGCCAATACAGGGTTTAAGACCAGTCGCTTCCTTGAGCGCGAATTGGCGCCCGATACCTATTTCTGGAGTGTGCGGGCGGTGGACGGCAGTGGCCAGGTTTCGGCCTGGTCGCAGGAACAGACGCTGCTCATCCAGCAATTTATCTCCTCGGAACAGCGCCTTACCTCGCTGACCGAAGCGGCCATGGCCTGGGGCGATTACGACAACGACGGCGATGCCGATCTGGTCATGTCGGGTTTTAACCGCAGCGGTGCGGCGCAGACGATATTTTACGATAACCAGGCCGGGCAATTGTCCGTAGAGGCGGATGCGGGTCTGGCACCTCTCAAAAACGGCGATGCCGCCTGGGGCGATTACGACAACGACGGCGACCTCGACTTGGTCCTCACCGGGACGGATGCCTTCGACAATGCACAGAGCTGGCTCTATCGCACGGATCGGGCCCAGGGCCAGGCTGATTTTGCCCTGGTAGGCGGTTTTGCCGAATTGAGCAGCGGTGTGGCCCGCTGGGGCGATTACGACAACGACGGCGACCTCGATCTGCTGCAAATGGGCCAAAGCGGCGAGGCGGTCGGGGGCTTATTGCAATCCCAGACCCTGCTCTATGCCAATGACGGGGCCGGCGGGTTCGCCTTGGCCGGCGTTGGTTTAGAAGGGGTCAACAACGGCGAGGCCGCCTGGGCCGACGGCGACGGCGACGGCGATGTCGATCTGGCCGTCAGCGGCATTAGCTCCCAAGGGGTGCCGCGGTTGGATTATTACCGCAACGACGCCGGCCAGTTAGTCGATGCCCAGCTCGGTTTGCCCGGGTTGCATTCCAGCGATCTGGCCTGGGGCGATTACGATGGCGATGGCCGGGTCGATCTGGTGGCGGGTGGTATTAACGAGGCCGGCGGTTTTATGACGCGGATTTTTCACAATGAAGGGAACGGGCCGCTACGCGAGCGGAGCGGTGATCCTTTTCCCGGCATTCAGGGCGGTGATCTGGCCTGGGGCGATTACGACAACGACCAAGACCTCGATCTGGTCGTGGCCGGCAACGACGGCCAACAGGCGGTCTACCAGATATTTGAGAATCAGGACGGGTCTTTTGTTCAGGATCTTTTGCAGGTTCTACAGCCGGTCGATTTTAGCGCCGTTTCGCTGGCCGACTACGACGGCGATGGCGATGTCGATCTGGTTTCGGCCGGTCGTTTCGGCGGCGTGCCCAACACTGCGGTCAACGACAATCTCGAAGGGCAATTTAACGCCAACCGCCCACCCGCAGCCGTCGACGGCCTGGTGGCCAGTGACAGCGGCGACGCGGTTTTGCTAACCTGGTCGCCGGCCAGCGACGACGGCAGCCCGCCCCCGACCAGCCTGACCTATCAGGTGCGGGTCGGCACCCAGACTGCAGGTGGCCAGATACTGTCTGGGGCGGCGGGGCTGGGACCGGGCAATGCCGGGCACACGCCCTTTATGCCCCTGAAAGACCTGGCTAGTGGAACGTATTTCTGGTCGGTGCGGACGGTCGATCACGGCGCCGCGCTGGCGGAGTGGAGCGCGGAACAATCTTTTGTCATCGACACTGTGGCCCCTCAAGTAGATACACTGGTCACCAGTCGCCAACAAGCCGGCATTGGCCAGGCGGTCTCGTTGGCTTTGAGCTTTACCGACATCCACGCCGGGATCGATGTGGCCGCCGTACCGACGGTGAATGTGATCATTGGCGAACAGACGTATCCGTTTACATTACTGCAATTCACCGGCAGCAGCTGGAGCGGGGAATTGTCGGTCAGCGCGGATATGCCTTCGGGACCGGTGGCCGTTGCCGTGAGTGGGGTGGCGGACGGCAAGCAAAACGAAATGGCCCCCTTCCGCCGCGACGGCGTCTTTGTCATCGATACCCAATTGCCGGCGGTACTGACGAGGGTCCCGGCGGCCGGGGCGGTCGGTGTTGAACTAGGCATTGCCGCCATTGAGATAGGCTTTTCCGAAGCCCTGGAAGCGACCACGGTCAGTACTGATAATTTTCGTCTCGTTCTCGGCCAGGAGAGCGTTGAGTTGCTCGCCCTGCCGGGGCTGGACGAAGCCACCAATACGGTCCAGTTGCTGCCGGCCGGCGGTCTGCAACCCGGCTCCCAATACAGCGTTGAAGTCTCGGCGGCCATCCAGGATTTGGCCGGCAATCGGCCCGACGATGCACTGGCTTGGTCGTTTAGTACGCAAATACCGCAACTGGTCGAGACGCGGCCGGCCGTCGATGCCGAGCGGGTGGCCCTGGCCGATGCGCGCATCAGCGCCGTATTCGACGCCCCCCTGTTGTTGAGTCAACTTGACGACGAAAGCGTGCAGATCCGCCGGGAAGGAAGCCTTGAACCTCTGCGCGAGGCGCCTCAATTCGACGCCGCCACCATGACTTTGAGCGCTGTACCCGAAGGCGGGCTCAAGGTGGGGTCGCGCTATGAAGTCGTTATCGCCGGGTGGGTTGCCGGGCCCTTGCGGGTCCAACAAAGCGGCGATTTTCGCTGGCAATTTCAAACCGTGGTGCCGCAGGTGGTTGGGGTGGTCCCCGATTCGGCGGCGCAAGGGGTGGATACGGGCCTGTCCGAGGCTTCGGTCGATTTTAATGTGCCTATAGATGAGGAACAGCGCACAGCGGCCAATTTCATCTTGCTGGATAACGGCGCGCCGGTGGCGCTGCGCCAGGGCGATCCGGTCGACCGAGGCGACGGGGTGTACGGCCTGGCTCCGGTTGATGGTTGGCAGGTGGGGAGTACCTATTCGGTGCAGGTGGCCCCCGGGGTCACCGGGCCCCAGGGCACGGACCAGGCCATCAGCTGGCAATTCCAGACGGTCGTGCCTCAACTAATCGGGCAGGTCCCGGAACCGGGCGATAGGTTAGTGGCCTCTGGGCTGACGGCTATTGAAGCGGTTTTCGACGCGGCGATCGACCAGGAGGCGCTGCGTCAGGCAGGGGTGGTGCAGGTACTGGCCGAAGGACAGACCGTGGAAATTGGCGAACCGGCCTACAACCTAGATAGCGGCGCTATCAGTTTTGCCCCGGTGGATGGGCTTAAGGCTGGAACCAGCTACCAGGTGGTATTGGGCAATGCCCTGGGAGGGGCGCTGCAGCAGGATAATTACCAGTGGACTTTTAAAACTGCGGTGCCCGAACTGGTCGGTTCGGTTCCTGTAGATGCCAGCATAGTGACCGTCGACCTGCCCGAGGTTTCAGTTGCTTTCAGTGTGCCTATAGACGAAGAACAGCGCACCGCGGCTAATTTTGCCTTGCTGGAAAATGGCGCGCTCGCGGCGTTGCGGCAGGGAGATCCCGTCGATCTGGGCGCGGGCGTCTATGGCTTGGCTCCTGTTGATGGTTGGCAAGTGGGTAGCACCTATTCGGTGCAGATCGCTCCGGCGGTCACCGGCCCCCAGGGCACGGACCAGCCGGTCAGCTGGCAATTCCAGACGGCCGTGCCCCAAGTAGTGAGCCGGCACCCAGCTTCCGGAGACGAGAGCGTTTCGACTCTGGAGCCGACAATTGAAGTGGTCTTTGACGCGGCGATCGACCAGGAGGCGTTGCGTCAGGCAGGGGTGGTGCAAGTATTGGCCGAAGGGCAGGCCGTGGAAATCGGCGAACCGGCCTACAACCCCGATAGCGGTGCAATAAGCTTTGCGCCGGTGGGTGGGCTCAAGGCCGGGACCAGCTACCAGGTGGTATTGGGCAATGCCCTGGGAGGGGCGTTGCAGCAGGACAATTACCAGTGGCGCTTTGCCACGGCGGTGCCTGGACTGATCGGTTCGTTTCCCGCCGAGGGCAGCACGGTCGAAGTCGCCTTGTCCGAGGCGACAGTATCTTTTAGCGTGCCTATAGATGAAGACCAGCGCACGGCGGCCAATTTCGCTTTGTTGCAAGACGGCGAAGCGGTGGCGTTGCGACAGGGCGACCCCGTCGATCTGGGTGCAGGGGGCTATGGCCTGGCCCCGGTTGATGGCTGGCAGGTGGGGAGCACCTATTCGGTGCAGATCGCCCCCGGGGTCACTGGCCCCCAGGGTACGGACCAGCCGATCAGCTGGCAATTCCAGACGGCCGTGCCCCAGGTGGTAAGTCAGCAACCGGCTCCGGGTGACGAGAGTGTCTCGACTTTGGAACCGACGATTGCAGTGGCTTTCGACGCGGCGATTGACCAGGAGGCGCTGCGCCAGGCAGGCGCCGTACAGGTATTGGCCGAAGGACAGGCCGTGGAAATCGGCGAACCAGCCTATAACGCCGGTACCCAAACCCTCAGCTTTGCGCCGCTGGCCGGATTGCGGGCCGGCACCCGCTATCGCATCAGTTTGGCCAGCGCTTTGGGTGGTCCCGGACGCCAAGAGGCCGGCGATTTTATCTGGAATTTCAGCACCCGGGTACCCGGTTTGGAGCGCACTGTGCCGGCTGCCCGGGCCGAAGGCGTGCCGATGATTCCGGGGCTTATCTCAGTGGTTTTCACCGATCGGGTGGCCAGCCAAAACGCGGCCGATTTTCAGCTTTTGTCCAGGGCTTTGGGCAGCCCCCAGGTCCAATCTGAACTGGTCCCCATCAGTCCGCCCAGCACCGATTCAACCGGCACCCTTATCAGTTTTTCGCCCACGGACGGGCTGCAAGCCTTTACCGAATACGAAGTGCGGGTAGGGCAACAGGTGCTGGGGCCGCTGGCCGAGATCGGTTTTAGCTGGATTTTCCGCACCGCCGCACAATTGGCCGATTCGGATCGAGGCGGCCGGGTGAGCAATGTGGCAAAAACGGTCGAATTGTACTTCCCCCCCAAGGCCCTGCAGGACGGCGGCAACGGCGAAGTCGCCATTCGGACACTGCAAGAAGATCCGGACATGGCCGTCCCTGCGGGGGCTACCCAGATTGGCTCGGCCTACCAACTGGAATTTCCCGGCGGCGAGGCAGTTTTGATAAAACCTTTGACACTGACCTTGCGCTATTCTGCGGCTGAATTGGGCGGCAGGGAAGCCGCCCGCCTGGCGATATACCGCCTGGGCGGGTCCGGTTGGGAGCGGCTGGGCGGTACGCCGCAACCGGATTCGGGGCTGGTGCGGACCACCGTTGATCGGTTGGCGACTTTTGCCCTCTTCGAGGATCTCCAGGCCCCGGTCGGGGATTTGCATATCGCCGATCTGGATTGCCAACCCCGTTCGTTTAACCCTCAGGAAGAGGCGGTGCGGGGACAGACGGATATTTCCTTTACTCTCACCGGCCCGACGGACCTCAATGTCCAGGTCTATAATGCCTCAGGGCGGTTGGAGCGGATCATCGCCCGCGATCGGCCCTTGGCCGCCGGGCGTCACGCCCTGACCTGGGATGGGCGCGACGAAGACCGGCAAGTGGTTTCCAGTGGGCTCTATATCGTCGTCGTCCGGGGAGGCGATGTGCGCCGTGAAAAAGTCGTGGCGGTGGTGCGATGAGACGGATGATCAGTCCCATACGGCCTCTGGCGGCGGCGTGCCTGCTGCGGCTTATGGCCGTCTGGGCGGCGGGCTTGTGCTCGCCCACTGTCGGTGGGGCCCAGGTTTTTACCGACGTGACGACTAGTGCAGGGGTGAGCAGCCAGTTGTTCAGCACCAATCAGGCCTGGGCCGATTACGACGGTGACGGCGACAGGGATCTGTACGTGACTCATTGGGGAACGGCCACCATACTGGCGCCGATCAATGCCTTTTTTCGCAACGAAGGAGAGGGCCGCTTTGTCGATGTCGCCGCTGATCTGGGGGTGGATACCAAGGACAATTGCGTCGCGGCGGCGTGGGGCGATTACGATAACGACGGCGATGTCGATCTCTACGTAGCGGATTTTTTCGACCAGGATTACCTCTACCGCAACGAGGGCGACAGTTTCCGCGAGGTGAATCGCCTGGGGGCGGCGGGCCTCAACCAGGATCGGCGTGGCAATTCGACCACGGCGGCGTGGGGCGATTACGATAACGACGGCGATGTCGATCTCTACCTGGGCAAATACTATTTTGCCAATTCACTGCACGACAACGGCGGCGACGGCACCTTTACCGACGTCACCGATGTGGGACTGGGCGACGAGCGCGATGCCAGCCGGGTCATGTGGGTCGACTACGATAACGACGGCGATGTCGATCTGTACGCGGTCAATCGCGAGCAGGAAAACGCCCTCTACCGCAACGAAATGGCCACGGCCGGTGGTTTTACGGCGGTGGCTTGCGCCCTCAGCGTCGACAATAACGAGATTGGCCAGAGTGGTTCCTGGGCCGACTACGACAACGACGGCGATATGGACCTGTATCTGGCCAATGCCGGGGGCAACGCCCTCTACCGCAACGACGGGGCCGAGGTCTTTGTCGAAGTAGCGCAGGCGGCGGGAGTGCGGATGGGCGGCTTCAGCTGGCTTAGCGCCGACGTCGATTGGGCCGATTACGATGGCGACGGCGATTTCGATCTCTATCTGGCCAGCGGCGCCGACCGACAATTTCAAACCGATATTCTGTTTGCCAATAACGGCGACGGCACCTTTAGCGATGCCAGTGGCCAGATCGCTCAGGGACCAGGTTATCATATGGCGGCGGCCTGGGGCGATTACAACGGCGACGGGGCACCCGATCTATACGTCTCCGACGGCGGCGGTCTGGGCAACCGGATGCTGGCCAATTCAACGCCTGCAGATCGTTTTTTGCGGGTGCGGGTGCAGGGGCGGGGCGCCCAGCAAGGGGGCGCCAGCGTCGACGGCATTGGCGCCCAGGTGCGTCTGCTCAATCCAGACGACGGCACCCTGGTCGCTTATCAACAGGTGTTGAACGGCGGCGCCGAACTGGTCTTTGGCGCGGCGGCGGGCCCATTCAATATTGAAGTTGATTTCCCCGGCAACGACCTGCCCGTGGTCGTGGGCCAGGTGCAGGGCGGCGACCAGGTGGTCGTCGTCGAACCCTGAAAGGGCGGGATTCGATCGTGCCCATTCCTCTGTTGCTGGCCGTTATCGGCCTTTTCAGTCTTGGCGTCGAGGCGCAAACACCCAAACAAGTAGATGTGGGCGGGCGGGCTACGGCCTTGGGCGGTGCTTTTTCCGCCCTGGCCGACGATGCTTCGGCTGTCCATTGGAATTCGGCCGGGCTGGCCGCTTTGCAGCGGACCGAACTCTATTTGACCTATGCCGAGCGCTTTGGCCTTCTCGACGACGCCTATTTGAGCTATGTATTGCCCTTGGGCGACAACCACGCACTGGGTTTCGACTGGTTCCAGGAGGGCTTTGACGATGTGAGCCGGCGGCAGGATATCCCCTTGGGCCTGAAATCCACCTTCAGCAAATTCGCCCTGGCCTACGGTTACCGCAACGGTATCCAGGCCTTGCAGCCCTTCCTGGGCAATACCTCCATCGGCTTTAGCGGCAAATATATATCCCACGATATCGACGAGGACGGTACGACGGTTATGAGCGCCTCGGGCTGGGGCTGGGATGCCGGCGTGCTGGTGCCTCTGCCCTTTGGCTTGCGGGCGGCCCTGGCGGTGCAGGATGTCGGTGGCACGTCGGTGGAACACAAAAGCGGGGTGAGTGAAGAGATCTTTCCGGACCACTACCGCCTGGGGCTGGCCTATAAACCGCTCGACGGGCTGGTATTTGCCGCCGAGTTGGACGACCATTACCGCCTGGGCGGCGAATACTGGCTGGGTGGGTTGGTGGCCCTCAGGGCCGGTGTCAAAAGCGAGCGCGATACGCCGCTGAGCCGGGGCGATGCCACGACCCCGACCTTTGGCGTGGGAGTCAAACACCGCTTTCTGCAGCTCGATTATTCCTATCAGGACCATCCCGAACTGGGCGTCACCCACTACGGCGGGCTGGCGTTATCGTACAATCCCCGCGTCGTTACTATCAAAAGCGCCACCATTCGTCCGGTGCCGGTCTTTCGCTCGCTGTACAAGCACTACGAGGAAAACGACTTTTTCGACGTCGTGCTGCGCAATTCCGCCCCCGAGGAAATCGCCGCTACGGTCAGCCTGATGTTGCCCAAGCTGATGAGCGCGCCGCACCAGGAGGAGGTGCTGCTGCCGCCCCAAAGCACGCAGAAATACACCTTCAAAGTCACTTTCGATGCCGATCTGTTCAACCAATCCCAGGCCTATTTCGACCAGTATGTGACGCCGACGGCGACAGTGACCTACCGGCGCAACCGCCGTGATGTCAAGTACGAAAAGCCGATGGAGCGGGTATATGTGGCCGGCAAAGGCAAGCTGAGCTGGAATAAGACCGGCATGGCCGCCACCTTTGTCACCCCGACCGATCTGGCCGTGGCCGGCATGGCCCGCGGCTTGGTGCAGCGCTACGACGATTTGTTGGCGGCCAAATTCAACCGTTCCAATATCGGCAAGGCGGCCTTGGTCTTCGACGCTATGGGGGTGTACCGAATTGGCTATCTGGCCGATCCCAAGACGCCGTTTGCCAGCATCTCCGACGACCGCACCATCTTCGATACAGTGCAGTACCCCAGCGAATTACTGGCCAAGGGCACCGGGGAGCATACCAAGGTCGGCGATTGCGACGATTTAACGGTGCTCTACGCCTCATTGCTGGAAAATTTGAGCATCGATACGGTCTTCCTCGAAGCCAATGTGCCCGGATCCGGCCATATCTATCTTATGTTCGACAGCGGCATCCGCCCCGATCGGGCCGAAGACCATTTCATCGACTCGAGCGAATACGTCGAGTGGGAAGGGCGCATCTGGATCCCGGTGGAAACCACAATGTTCGGCTTCCCTTTTGCCAACGCCTGGCGGCGCGGTACCGACGAGTACAAACGGCTCAAGCCGCGCCAGCTTATCGACGAGGTGCCGGTGGGCCAGTATATGCAGGTCTACAAACCGGCCGCCCTGCCCGCCGTGCAGACCGCCCTGCCCGAGCCGGCGGCGTTGGACAGCCTATTGGGCAAGGATATCCGTTTTTTCGACCAGCGCATCGATAAGATCGCCCGTGGCGCCGCCGTATCGGTGGATACGCCGGATGGGCTCTACAATGCCGGGGCGGCATATTTGCGGGTCGGTCATCTCGAGCGCGCTCTGGAAATGTTTGATCTGGCCCTGGCACAGGAGCCCAACCACGGCGACGCGCTTAACGGCAAGGGCGTAGCGCGGACCCGGCAAGGACGCTACGAAGAGGCCCTATTCCTCTACCGCGAGGCGCTCAAGGGCGAGACCAATAACGGTATCCGCATGAATATCGCCCTGACCTATTATCTGATGGGCGAGCGTGAGACGGCCGACCGGCTTTACGAGGAAGTAGTGGCCCTAAACGATTCCTACGGCGAGCTCTTCGATTTTATGGCGCGGGTGGGGGATGCCCAGGCTTTTTACGAGGCCGGCTCCGGCTATTTGCGCCAGTTGCAGTTGGACAAGGCCGTCGAGCAATTCGATCTGGCCCTCGACGCCGATCCGCAGTACGCCGACGCGATCAACGGCAAGGGGGTAGTGCGGACCCGGCAAAGTCGCTACCAGGAGGCCCTGGCGCTTTTCGAGGCCGCGGCGGTCTTGGCCCCGGACCAGCCTGGTTTTCGCCTCAACGGCGCCTTGGTCCACTATTTGATGGGTGACAGGGACGAAGCCGCCGTGGTCTATCGCCAGGTGGTAGCCCAGAACCAGGCCTACGAAGGGCTATACGATTTTATTACTTATACGGAAACGCCCGAGGAACTCTATCAGATTGCCGTGAGTTACCTGAACCAGGGGCTATTGGCCAAGGCCCTGGAGCAGCTCGAAAAAGTATTGGCCGCTGATCCGGGAATGTCTGAAGCCTATAATGCCCAGGGGGTAGTGCGGACCCGGCAAGGGGATTACGAACAGGCCTATGCCCTATTTGGTCGGGCTGCCGAGATGATGCCTGCCAATCCGGGCGTATTGGTCAATATGGCCATTGTGCGCTATGTCCAGGGGCGGAAATACGAAGCCAAGGTCCTGTACCAACAGGCCAAGGCGCTGACGGAAGGATACGATGGTTTCCTGTCCGAGCTCGAATGAGCCCGGCGATTGCCGCCAGAGAAATGAGCACGTGGTGAGGATCGTCACATTTTTTGTCTGCCAAATACCTTTGATTTTCTCATATCACAACTGGCATTTGGATTAAAGCCTTGATAACCTCGACGGACCACAAGCATTTTGGGAGGAACAAGACATGGTAAAGAAAATGACTGTTATTTGGGCTATCGCCGCCTTGTTGATGAGTATGCAAGTGCGCACATGGGCGGAGGAAGGGGAAGCCGCCACCTCCGCCGTTCCCGCCGATTCTGCTGCGGCTTCCCAGGAAGAAGGCGATTGGGCCGATGATGAAGAATGGCTCAATACGGTTTGGAACCAGGTCGACAATATGGTGGACCAGGAATCCCTCAAATTGCAGAAGACCGTCACCGTGGCCGGTGTGCGGGGGGCCGAGGCCGAAGATGTCATATTGAAAAAACTCTACTTCAAAGGCGGCAAGCGCTTTCCGAGCCAGGAAAAACTGAGAAACGCCGTAGCAGCCTTACAGCAGAGTATCGAGAAAGACCCTAAGGCCAAAGATGTACCGCAGAAACTCTTCTTTATCGGCCAGTGCTATGAGAAATTGGCCAATAAAGAAGAGACGGCCAAATATTACGATAAATTGATCAAGGAGTACCCTGGGACCCCATTTGCGGCCAAAGCCCAGGTCCTAACCGACAATAGCAAAAGATAGCGGCTGTTTAATTAGCCCGACCCGCAAGCAACGCGCGCTATGCGGGCCTTGGATGTCGGCGTAGCGCTATTTTTCCGATCAATCATGAATAGCGACAAAACCCGGATTCAACTTGCCATCGGCCCCCTGATCGGGATCCTGGTATTGCTGTACGCCTTTACCGATCTATACGAGCACGCCGAGCTGGTATCGTTCGACTGGCGTTTCCGCCTGCGCAACGAGCTCTTCGGGCCCCCGCCCATAAGCCCCTTGCTGGGTACCGTCGATATTGACAACAAGACCCTGGCCGAAGAAGGGCGCTACCAGGATTGGACGCGCGACCAATTCGCCGACATGATCCGCGTCCTCAGTCGCTACGGGGCGCGCCTCATCTGGTTCGATATCTATATGGTCGAACCCAGCGTCCGGACCATTGACGCGGCCCTGTTGGAGGACCGGCCCGATCTGGATCGGGCTGACTTCGACGCCTTGATCGCCCAAGTCGATTTCGATGAAAAGCTGCGTCAGGAGCTGGTTCGCGCCGGCAATGTATATCTTTCGCAGACAGTGGAAGTCGGTTACGGCGAAGTCCCCGATCCAGCCAATCTCGATGTGACCTCTCGCACGCCTGACCAGGAAGACGCCCTGCAGACCATTTTGGCACAGACTCCGCGCCTTATGGTCGACCCCAAAGAGAGCACGTTGCGGCGGGGAAGAAATTTTGAGCCACCGCTCAAAATACTGCGTGATGCAGCACGGGGTTTTGGCTACGCCCAGACTATCCCCGATGTGGATGGGACGCGGCGGCGCTATCCCTTGGTTTTCCAGTACGAGGAGCAGCTCTTCCCCTCGATCGGTCTATTGCTGATATGCGATCTTTTGGAGGTGCCCGTTGATCAAGTGCAGGTCTGGCCTGGAGAGCAGGTCCATCTGCCGGGGGCTCGCTTTCCTACTGGCGAAACCGAGGATGTCGATATACCTATTGATTCCTACGGCAATATGCATGTCGATTGGGTCGGCAAATGGGAGGATACCTTTGTCCACTACCCCCATATTAGCCTGGTCTGGGTAGAGCGCCAGGAAATTCTCGACACTCTCAAGCGCAAGATGGCGGCCGATCCCGGGTTGCGCACACCTCGGGCGATTATGGCTGCTTTGCGCAAAGAGGGATTCGACGATTCGGATAAGGTCAAGGAAGCCCTGTTGAATTGGAGTTGGACACGGGGAATTGAAAAGGCCGTGCGCGCTGACGGCTCTCTGGAGGGGGCCACATTTTGGCGCGCCAAAGGCAAGGACAATCCGCAGCCCAAACAAGTGGCCCTATTCGATCAGGTCCGGCGCAACAATCTGGTGGCTGATTTGCTGGTCCGGCGTCCGGGGATAGACCTGCAGGAGCTGGCAGCAGCGCTGCCGGAATACGGCGCCGAGGAGGTGATTGAGAGCGCCGCTTTCGTGCAGTCGGTGCTGGTGGAAGGGCGCATCCCCGCCGGGGCCCGGCCGCTCTATTATTACCCTTTTGTCATGTATGAAGGGAAACCGCTCCGGCCCGATGATATTCGCGGCAAGGTATTGCCCTACGGACTTACTGGGACGGGCACCCAAGACCTTAACGTCACGCCTTTCCAAGGCGATTATCCCATGGTGGGGCTATACGTTAATGTCCTCAATACGGTGCTGCAGAAACGTTATATACAGCGCTTACCTCTTTGGGCCAACGCTATCTTGCTTTTAGCTCTGGGGACCAGCTTGTCGCTGTGGGCGGGGCGGCTTAAAGTTATCACTGGACTTTTGCAAAACGCGGTTAGTATGCATTAATTGGTGCAAAATGTAGTCATTCCCCACCCCCTGTCTCGGATTGGATGCCATGCCTGCCATTATCGGCTTTCCCACGGTGGTTGAAGAAGCGG